>ERZ1034488.51-NODE-51-length-28024-cov-5.203511_pt1 | contig 28024 bp, 28 predicted proteins | sample MGYA00520646_ERZ1034488 | MGnify/ENA primary metagenome ERZ1034488 (study PRJEB33760, sample SAMEA4777686) | hypersaline lake metagenome | biome: hypersaline environment; feature: brines | place: Spain | collected 2012-08 | depth 0 m ...
GGGCCGAGCGCGCTACGGCGGGGCGGGACGACAGGCCCGACCCTGACCTGCTGCTGATCGACGGCGGCGACGGGCAGTTGGGGGCGGCGCGCGACGCGCTCTCGGAGACCGGGTGGGACGTTCCGGCGGTCGCCCTGGCGAAGGAGCGGGAACTCGTGGTCACGCCCGACGGCGTCCACGATTGGGACAGCGACGACCCCGCGTTGCACCTCCTCCAACGCGTCCGCGACGAGGCACACCGCTTCGCCGTCCAGTACCACCAGACCCTCCGCGACGAGGTGCAGACCGTCCTCGAGGACGTCCCCGGCGTCGGCCCCGAGACCCGACAGGCGCTGCTCCGTCGGTTCGGGAGCGTCGAGAACGTCCGGTCGGCGTCGGCCGCGGACCTGACCGACGTGCCGGGCGTGGGGGAGAAGACGGCGCGAACGATCACAGACCGGTTGTAATCCCTTTTCGGGGCTGACAGTCGGCACAGTCGCCCCCGCGCCGGCGTGCCGAGCAACCGCTGCCCGACGCGGGGTCGTGGCTACGTCACGCGGGGTCTGGCCCCGTACTGGTATATAAAAATACGCTCGTCGGCTCGGACTGCGGCGGCAGCGGCCCTACGCGATCTTGTCGTACTGCTCGGAGAGCTTCTCGGCGGCCTCGTCGAGCAGGTCGTGCTCGTAGTCGTCGAGGTCCCACTCCACGACCTCCTCGACGCCGTCGGACCCGAGTTTGACCGGGACGCCGACCGCGGTATCCTCGTAGCCGAATTCCCCTTCCAGGGGGATCGACGCCGGCAGCACCTCGCCCGTGTCGCGGAGGATCGCCTCGACAGTGTGGGCGACGCCCGTCGCGGGCCCCCACTGCGTCGCGCCCTTCCGTTCGATGACGTCCATCGCGGACTCCTGGAGGTCACCCAGGATCTCCTCGCGCTCGTCGGCGGAAAAGTCGGGGTCGGCGCCGTCGACGCGGACCTTCGAGAAGACGGGGACCTGCGCGTCGCCGTGCTCGCCGAGGATCGTCGCCTCGACGTTCTGGACCGGCACATCGAACCGCTCGGACAACACGTACCGGAACCGGGCGGAGTCGAGCCGGCCGCCGAAGCCGATCACCGTCTCGCGGGCCCGCTCGCCCGTCTCGTAGAGGTGGCGGTTGAGCAGGTCGACGGGGTTGGAGGTGGTGACGGAGACGAAGTTGTCGTTGTGTTCACGCAGCGAGGCGCTGATATCCTCCATGATCGGCGCGTTGTCGCCCGCCAGGTCGATCCGGGTCTGGCCCGGCTGGCGGGGAATCCCGGCGGTGATCACGACCACGTCCGAGCCGGCGGTCGCCGCGTAGCCACCCTGCCGGACCGTCGTGTTCGAGTCGTACGCGACACCGTGGTTGGTGTCGGCCGCCTGCCCGACCGTCTCGTCTTTCTTGTCCGGAATGTCCACGAACACCAGTTCGTCGACCACGTCCCGGAGCGCCAGGTTGTAGCCGGCCGCGGCGCCGACGGTGCCGGCCGCGCCGACGATGCTCACTTTCGTCATGCGTCCGGAACGCGCGGCGAAATCCCGGTAAGCGTTTCGAAGTCGTCAGTGGCAGGCCACGCGTGTCGTCGCTCGGTTCGTCAGTCGTCGTGGGAGGGAGCCGACCCACGGGCGGGAGCCGATTCGCCGTCGGTCGTTGCAGAAGCCGGAACAGATCAAAACCCGTAGACGGGACGAGTCGGTACGGGGTAGTGTTTGACATCCTCCCACCCCTGAAGGGGTGGGCTTCCGCTCGCTACGTGTCACCAGGAGCGAACGGTTTAGATACGTGGTGGTCGAACACACATCACCAAACACGTCGGGGTCGACACGACGACTCCGGACGGGGAACACAATGCGCGTCGAGAACAGCTTCATTCCGGTCAGTGGTGTCGGGGAGACGACAGAACGGCGGTTGTGGGAGTCGGGGGTGACACAGTGGGAGTCGTACGCCGGCCAACGCCCCCGCGGAATTGGGGCGACGACGGCTGCTCGGATCGAGTCGTTCGTCGACGAGGCGTTGGAACGGTTGGACGACGCCGACACGACGTACTTCGATCAAGCGTTGCCCGGCGGCGAGCAGTGGCGGCTCTACGAGTCGTTTCGCGACAACACCTGTTTTTTTGACATCGAGACGACGGGGCTGTCGGAGCGGCACGACGACGTGACCACGGTGTCGTTCCACCGCGGCGGGGAGACGACGACACTCGTTCGCGGACAGGACCTCACCCCTGCGGCCGTCCGTGAGGAGTTCGCGGCCGCGGATCTGCTGTGTACGTTCAACGGCGCGCGCTTCGACGTGCCGTTCTTGGAGACGGAACTGGGGATCAATGTCGACACGCCACACCTGGATCTGCTCTACCCGTGTCGCCGGCTGGATCTGACGGGCGGGTTGAAGCCGATTGAACGCGAGCTGGGGATCGACCGCGACGGCCCGGAGATCGGCGGGCGGGACGCCGTCCGGCTGTGGCACCAGTACGAGGCCGGCGACGAGGCCGCGTTAGAACGGCTGGTGTCGTACAACCGCGACGACACGGTGAACCTCAAGCGACTCGCCGACGAGACCTGTCGCCGGCTCCACACCCAGACCGCACTGGACGACACAGTCAGCGAGTTGACGGGGAGCGGTCCGCTCGGCGACGTTCGGTGACCCGCCCACGAACCCGTGGAGATCCGCTCGGCGGCGTGCGAGAATAACCGCCCTTTTGCCGACAGGGATCAGTCGTCAGAGTATGCCAGAAGCCGACAGCGAGACGGGGGGCGACGGCGACACGAACAGTGATCCGGCAGGCGGCGGGTCAAACGGCCCGAGCGGACAGACCCCGCCGGAGGTCGAACTCGGACTGTACCAGATCAACGTCCGCGTCCAGGGCACCGACGACGACGACCTCGACGCTGTCGAGGAGACTGCCCGCGGACTCGTCGAACACCTGGTCGAACAGGCGAAGCAACTGGAGGACGAACCGGACGGCCGTGGGCTCGGCTGACACGGTTTAGGCGAACCTAAAGTCTCAAGTTCACCGGGTGGTAGCTACCGGTATGAGCACGCAGGTGGGCCACGGACCGAACGACGAGCGGACGAACGGCGCGACCAACGAGGAGGAGACGGGCGTGTACACCGTCGACGATCTGGCGGTCGTGATGGGGACGTACAACGAGGCGGAGGCGGTCGGAACCGTACTCGACGACATTGACCGCGTGACCGACGGGCGCGCGGAGATCGTGTTGGTCGACTCCTCGTCGGACCGGACCCCGGAGATCGCTCGCGAACGGGGTGCGACCGTGATCGAACAACCGCCACGGGGGTACGGCGAGGCGGTGCGGGAGGCAGTGCTCGCGCCCGACCGGCCGGTGGTGGTGACAACGGACTGTGACGACACCTACCCGATGGAGGCACTCCCGACGTTTCTCGACCGGATCAACGAGGGGTACGACGTGGTGTCGGGCGACCGGCTCTACCACGGTGCCGACGCGATGCCGGCGTTCAACCGGCTCGGCAACGCCGCCTTCGCGGCCGTGTCGTCGGTGTTGCTGGGTGAACGGGTCCACGACGTGACCACCGGGATGCGCGCGTACCGGCGGGAACTGCTCCAGGAGATCACGTGGACGGAGAACACCGGCCTGTCGGCGGAGCTGTTGTTGCGTCCGGTCGCACGCGACTACGACGTGGTCGAAGAACCGATCAGCTACCGTGAACGCGCCGGCGAGACCACACTCGACCCGATCGACGGCGGGATCGCCATCGGGAAGTCGATCCTGTCGGTGTGTTGGGAGGAGTGGGTGGCCTGAGCAGGCTGGCGGGGCGTGTCGGAGCCGCCCACGCAGCACCCAGAGTTATGACTGTGGAGTCAAACAGGAGAGATAGAATGGAGACCGTATTCTCGACGCGCCGGTGAGCGCGCCGGCCGGGACGCGCTCCTCGGAGTGGTGCGAGCGGTGACAGTCCGCTCGCGGCTCGTGACGGACGACGAGTGAGCTGTCGCCCGTCGCTCGCGCGGTGACCCTGCCGTCACCGCGCGAGTCGGCGTGGTGGCGACGACACGAATGCAGCCAGGTAACCGACTCAGTGGTGGGCGTGCCGTGGTGGCCGCCCGCCAGGACGACACAGCACCGGACACCAGAGAGATCAGACGCCTCGCGACCGCCGCGGGGTTCGAGGTAGTCGACGCGGTCACCCAGCGTCGCCGCGAGGACCGCACGTACAACCTCGGTCGCGGGAAAGCGGAGACGCTCGCAGAACGGGTCGAGGAGACGGACGCCGACGCAGTCGTCTTCGACGGTGAACTCACCCCCGGCCAACACGGCGACCTCCGGGGGTTGCTGCCCGTCGGCACGCGCGTGATCGACCGCTACCGGCTCGTGTTGGAGATCTTCGCCGCCGGCGCGGGCGACGAGCGCGCAAAAAAACAGGTCCAACTCGCGACCTTGGAGTACGAGTTTCCGCGACTCCGTCAGGAGACGGAGGTGCAGTCGATGAGCTCTCGCACGGAGAAGGGGTCGGCGGTGTTCGACGTGGACGACCGGATTGACCAACTCCGGGCAGATCTGGCGTCTCTGTCCGCAGACGCCGCCGAGCGACGGGCAGAGCGACGCGAGCAGGGGTTCGATCTCGTCGCCGTCGCCGGCCACACCAATGCCGGCAAGTCGACCCTGCTCCACCGGCTCGCCGACGACCTGTCGTTGTCGGAGTTGGAGGCGACACACGCAGACGAGGCCGTCGCCGCGAACACCGAAGACCGGTTGTTCGAGACGTTGGAGACGACCACCCGGCGGGCGACCGTCGACGACCGACGGCTGCTCGTCACCGATACGGTCGGACTGATCGACGATCTCCCGCACGATCTCGTGGAGTCGTTCTCCGCAACGCTGGGAGAGATCGCCGACAGCGACGCCGTGTTGGCGGTCGTTGACGCCGCCAGCGAGGCCGACCAGTTCCGCCGCCGGACGGAGACGACACTGGACGTACTCGCCGGCGAGGCCGACCGGGTCGTGCCGGTGTTGAACAAGGCCGACTGCGTGGCCGACGAGACGCTGGCGGCCCGCGCCGAGACCGTCCGCCGGTTGGCACCCGACGCGGCCCACCCGGTGGCGATCAGCGCACTCCACGGCGACGGGGTCGACGCCCTCCGGGCGGCCCTGTCGGCGGCGCTCCCAACGGAGACCGCCGAGTTCCGACTCCCGAACACGGGCGAGACGCAGGGGTTGCTCTCGTGGCTCCACGACCGCGGCACCGCGGCCGTTGAGTACGAGGGTGACAGCGTCGTGGTGACGTTCAGCGCACGGCCGAGTGTCGTTCGCGAGGCACGCCGTCGGGCGGAGTCCGTCGCGGCCTGACACGATCCGCCGGAGTCTGTGGCCACCTGACACGACCTGCCAGAGTCCGTCGCCGACGAGTCGTTTTTGACTTCCCTCCTCTCCACGGAGCCGACCGACTCTTCTGTCTCCGGGCGGCGAGTAGAGTCGTGACAGACGGGAGCTACGAGGTCGAACTGAAAGTTCGCGCGAACCACGACCGACTCCGCGGGGTGTTGACCGACCACGACGCAGAGCCGCTCGGCGGGGTCGTCCAGACGGACACCTACTACGACGCGCCGGATCGGAACTTCGCCGAGACGGACGAGGCGCTCCGTATCCGCCGGGAGACCGACACCGACGAGAGCGGCACCACCGAAACCGACGAAACTGTTGTCCCAGACAGGGTCGGCGCGCCGGACGCCGAACCGCCGCCGGTCGGCGCCGACGGCGACGCGGACCGGACGAAAGTCACCTACAAAGGGCCGCTTGTCGACGCCAACTCGAAGACACGAGCGGAACACGAGACGGTCGTCGGCGACGGCACGGAGCTGGCGGGCGTGCTCGACGGACTGGGGTACGAGCCGGCCGCGACCGTCGAGAAACACCGAGAGCGGTACGCACTTGACGGCTACACCGTCACACTCGACGCGGTGACGGGGCTCGGCCAGTTCGTCGAGGTCGAGGCGGAGACGGACGAGGCCGGGATCGAACGCGTCCGAGACGGCGCGCGGGAACTCCTCACGGAACTGGGTCTGGAGCCGACCGACCAGATCCGGACCTCGTATCTCGGCTTACTGCTCGGCACGAACTGACCGAACCCCCGCCGGGCGACCCCGAGGAATGTCCGACAGTAATCCTACCACCCGAGATACTTTTCGCAAGTTATAGCATGGCCGGGCGTCCTCCGTGTGGGTAATGAGGAACGTACGCGTCTCGGAGTTGGACCGCGGTGCAGTCGAGGACCAGGACGTCGAGATCGTCGAGCGGAAGGGGGTCGGCCACCCGGACTCCGTCTGTGACGGCGTCGCAGAGGCCGTCTCGCGGGCGTTGTCGGAGTTGTACCTCGACCGTGTCGGGAAGGTGCTCCACTACAACACCGACGAGACACAGCTCGTCGCCGGGCACGCCGCGCCCGCGTTTGGCGGCGGCGAGGTGTTGGAGCCGATCTACCTGTTGATCGTCGGGCGAGCGACGAAGACGTACGAGGGCGAGCAGTTCCCTGTCGAGAGCACGGCGTTGTCGGCGGCCCATGACTACCTCGCGACGGTCGCGCCCGAACTCGATCTGGGGACGGACGTGGTCGTCGACGTGAAGCTCGGCGAGGGGTCGGGCGACCTCCAGAGTGTCTTCGGCGAGGACGGCGTCGAGGTGCCGATGGCCAACGACACCTCCTACGGCGTCGGCCACGCGCCGCTGACGGAGACGGAACGGGTCGTTCTGGAGGCCGAACGGGAGTTGAACGGGCCGTACGCCGAGGACAACCCCGAACTCGGGCCGGACGTGAAGATCATGGGGAAACGCGAGGGCGACCACCTCGACGTGACCGTCGCGGCGGCGATGGTCGACCGGCACGTCGAGGACATGGCGGCGTACACGGACGCTGTCGCGGGGGTTCGCGAGCGCGTCACCGAACTCGCGGAGTCGATCACCGACCGGTCGGTCTCTGTCGAGGTCAACACTGCAGACGATCTCGACGCCGGCTCGATCTACCTCACGACCACTGGTCTCTCCGCCGAGCAAGGTGACGACGGCTCCGTGGGTCGAGGGAACCGCGCCAACGGGCTGATCACGCCCAACCGACCGATGAGTATGGAGGCGACCTCCGGGAAGAACCCGGTCAACCACATCGGGAAGATCTACAACCTCCTCTCGACGGAGGTCGCGGAGGCGGTCGTCGACGAGGTCGACGGCATCCGTGACCTGCAGGTCCGAATCCTGAGCCAGATCGGGCGCCCGATCGACCAGCCACACGTCGCCGACGCCCGGCTCGTCACCGAAGACGGCGTCACCGTCGGCGACGTGGAGTCGGAAGTCGAGACGATCGTCGACGAGAAGCTGGCGGACGTGACGAGCGTGACGGAACGTGCCGTTCGCGGCGAACTGACGACGTTCTAGTTTCCCGTTCACGGCGAGCCGACGACGTTCTGCTTTCCTGTTCGCGGCGAACTGACGGCGTTCTGCTTTCCCGTTCGCGGCGAGCCGACGACGTTCTGCGCGTCCGTCGTCACCACCGCCGACTACAGTTCTCGTGCCAGCGTCTCCGCGATCGAGAACGCACCAGACTCCTCGAACCGGGCGAGTTCCGTCCCGTCGCGTTCGACGATCACCGTCGGGATCAGGTCGACATCGAACGCCGCCATCCCCGGACCGACCTTTCCGTCGTCGCCGCGCTCGACAGGGTACACCGTCACCGCGTCCGGGTCGACATCGGCGGCCGCCAGTGCGGCGGCGAACGCTGGCGTCTGTTGGCGACAGTCCGGACACCAGTCTGCCGTCCAGATCCGGAACTGGAGCCCCGAGGCCGACAGCGCAGCCACTGTCTCCTCGTGGGCCGCGGCGTCAAAGTCCGCTGCCGGGCGGAGCGTCTCCAGGTCGGTCTCGGCGAGGGTCGTCGGCTCGTGTGTGCTCACACCGACGCATCGGTGCCCCAGCCACACCAACCCTGCGCTCACCGGCGACAGCGGCGAGTGACCTGTCACCGACGCCGAACCAAGGTTTATATCAGACAGAGAGCCAAGGGCGAGTCGTGACGCAGATTGAGGTCTCGCTGTCGGATCAGACCGAGAGTGAACTACGGCGACTCGTCGAGCAGGGGGAGTTCATCAACCGCGACCAGGCGGTCGAGAAGCTCCTCTCGCGCGGGCTGTCGGCCTACCAGACCACCGAAGAGGAGCCGCTCTCGGAGATGGATGAGAACATGTTCGACCAGATGACGGACGAGCAACAGGACCCCGCGCTCCAAGACGAGGGGACGGGCGACGACTACACCTTCTAGCCGTGTCTGTGGTGTGCTGTGACCCCGTCGTCGGTGCCGGAGCCGGCGACCGAGGGAGCGGCAGTGTGCCCGTGCGGCAGCCGTACCAGACCCGTTGCCGGAGCCGGGAGTGGGTTAAGTCGGTCTCGTCGTAACCTGACCCATGGACGACTCCGTGCTGGACACCATCGGCTCGCCGCTCGTCCGGGTGTCGTCGCCGCCCGGGACGACGGTCGCCGCGAAGTTGGAGTCCCGCAACCCAGGTGGGTCCGCGAAGGATCGCCCGGCGCGGGCGATGGTCCGGGCCGCGGAGGCGGCCGGCGAACTGGAGCCGGGTGACGCCATCGTCGAGCCGACCTCGGGCAACACCGGTGTCGGAATCGCCGTCGCTGGTGCTGCAAAGGGGTACGACGTACACATCGTGATGCCGGCCTCGAAGAGCCGCGAGCGCCGCCGACTGATCCGTGCGTACGGCGCCGAGATCGACCTCGTCGAGGGAGACATCACGGCCGCCCGGGAACGCGCCGACGAACTCGAATCGCGGGGGATGGTCCAACTCAGCCAGTTCGACAACGCGGCCAACCCCGACGCCCACTACGAGACCACCGGCGAGGAGATGCTCGACCAGCTCGACGGCCGGACGCCGGACGCGCTCGTCTGCGGGGTCGGCACCGGCGGGACGATCACCGGTGTCGGCCGTCGACTCCGCGAGGCGTTCCCCGAGATGGATGTGGTCGCAGTCGAACCGGCCGCGAACGCGGTGTTGTCCGGCGACGAGCCGAGCGAGGATGCCTTCCAGGGGATGGGGCCGGGGTTCGTCAGCCCGAATCTCGACACAGGACTGTTGGACGGCGTGCTCCGAGTCGAGTTGGCCGACGCCGAGGCGGAGTGTCGCCGCCTCGCCCGCGAGGAGGGGATTCTGGTCGGCCAGTCGTCGGGCGCGTCGAACCTCGCGGCACGACGCGTCGCGGCGTCGTTGGCAGACGGAGACGACCCGGGCTACCGACCGGTCGCGGTCGACGGCTGGGAGTCGCGCCCGGACGCCGGTGCGACGACCGGCGAACCGGTCGTGGTGACTGTCTACTGGGACTCCGGCGAACGGTACATGTCGACCGGGCTGTTCGCGGCCAACGACGGCGACGAGAGCTGAGACGGCTGTTTCGAACCGAAGGTTGCGTTTTCCCGAGATCGAGAAACTGCCGACAACGGCGCCCAACTCAGGCGAACGCGACGGCGTCGCCCGCTTCGGCGTCCGTGTCCGTGTCCTCGATCTTCTCCCAGGCGTCCCGGAAGTCCGCCATCGTGATCTCCGTCCGGTCGTCCCGGATGGCGAACATGCCGGCCTCCGTACAGATCGCCTGGATGTCGGCGCCGGAGGCGTCCGTCGCCATCTCGGCGAGTTCGGCGAAGGCCACGTCGTCTGCGACCTCCATGTCGCGGGTGTGGATCTGGAAGATCAGCTCGCGACCCTCCACGTCCGGCTTCGGCACCTCGATGAGCCGGTCGAACCGACCGGGCCGGAGGATCGCGGAGTCGAGCATGTCAAACCGGTTCGTGGCGGCGATGATCCGGATCTCACCCCGCTCGTCGAACCCGTCCATCTCCGAGAGCAGCTGCATCATCGTCCGTTGGACCTCCGCGTCCCCGGAGGTCTTCGAGTCCGTCCGCTTGGCGGCGATGGCGTCGATCTCGTCGATGAACAACACGGCCGGCTCGTTCTCGCGGGCCACCTCGAACAGATCACGCACCAGCTTCGCACCCTCGCCGATGAACTTGTGGACCAACTCGGAGCCGGCCATCTTGATGAACGTGGCGTCTGTCTGGTTGGCGACCGCCTTCGCCAACATCGTCTTCCCGGTGCCGGGCGGGCCGTGAAGCAAGACCCCACTCGGCGGCTGGATGCCGACATCGTCGAACATCTCCGGGCTCTTGAGCGGCATCTCGACGGTCTCGCGAACCTCCGTCATCTGATCGTCGAGGCCGCCGATGTCCTCGTAGTTCACCTCCGGAGAGTGGTCGACCTGCATCACACGGGCACGCACGTCAGTCTCGTTGTCGAGCCGCTTGACGACAGACAGAGAGTTGTTGACCGCAACGCGGTCATCCGGCTCCAGGTCGTCGCGCATCTCCGTGGTGACCTCCGTCAGCGCCTCCTGGTTGTTGCCGTGTTGTTTGATGACGATCCCGTCGTCGGTGAGTTCCTGCACCGTCGCGACGAACAACGGCGACTGCTTGAGCTTCTTGTTCTCGTGGGTGAGCCGCTCCAGCTTCTGTTGGTACTTGTTGTTCTCCGCGTTCGCGTCCAACAGTCGGTCACGCATCTCCTCGTTTTCCGACTCCAACACTTCGAGCCGCTCGCGGAGCGTTTCGAGTTTCTCCTGACGCGTCGCCGTCTCGTCGTTGTACGGGAGGTCGACATCCTCCACCGTCTCTGTCATTGTCCAGAGTACGGCAGTGACAGACAAGAGGCTTCGGGTACCCCCAACCACCGACAGCTCGGACCACTCGCACGTCTCTCGTCTCGACCGACCGAGAATGCCCTGTGGTTATAGAAATGTATAGTAACTATTATCCTTCAGCATACCATTCTGACAGACGAGATGAGTGCTTCAGAGTCGACGGCGGCAGACGACACGGCGTTGGAAGGGTGGGAGGCGGTCGCGGAGCTTCCCCCGAGCGCCAAGCTCGTCGCGAAAGTGTTGGAGTACGAGGAGACGTTGTCGCAGACCGAGATCGCCGAAGAGACGATGCTCCCGCCGCGGACGGTCCGGTACGCGCTCTCCCGGTTGGAGGAGGCGGACGTGATCCACTCGCGGTTCTCCTTCTCGGACGCCCGCAAACGGTTGTACACGCTCACGATCTAGCAGACACGCTCACGACCCGGACGACGCGCCCACGACCGGACAACACAGTCACGATCTAGCGGACACACTCACAGTCTGAGCGAAGTGAGCGGCACAAGACTCAGTACGGTGGGTTCCGACCGCCCGGTGTGACACCGTTAGCGTCGGATCTCTACGTCGGTGACGCACTGGACGCCGCTCGCGGGGACGCGCTCGTGGCGACCGGTATCGAGGGTGTGTTCCGGCTGACCCACAGCCCCCCGGACGAGCCGTACCCCGAGTCGTTCCGTGTCGACGTGGTCGAACTGATCGACGGCCCACAAAACGACCCGGGCGCGACCAGACGGGCGATCGCGACCCTACGCGACCGACTGTCGGCGGGTCAGACGACGTTGGTCCACTGTTCTGCGGGTGCCTCCCGGAGTGTCTGTGTCGCCGCCGGCGCGCTCGCGTGCCGCCGTGGTGAGCCGTTTGCGGACGCGCTCGAAGACGTTCGGGACACACACCCACCGAGCCAACCACACCCGTCGCTCGTCGACCACGCCGAGCGTGCCGTCGAACGGCTCCGTGCCGACTGAGGTGACGCCCGTCCCACGCCATCCTACTTAACTACGCCGCGCGCCAGAAACGAGTGTGGAGCGGGAGTACGGCTTCGAACTCGGCCTGTGTGCGGCGTTGGAACAGGAGACGGAGTGGCTACTCGCCCGCCAGCTCGGCGGCGCGGTCGCCGACCCCGGCCAACGGATCGTCGACGTGGTCGGGGTCGTCCCGGGACCGGCGTTCGCGGACCGCGCCCGGATCACCGCGAGTACGATCCCACCGGCGGCTGTCGAGGCGGATCTCGGCGTCGGCCGAGCGCGCCCTCCGCAAGCCGCGTTCGACTGCCGTCCGGAGCGCCGCGCGGCGGTCGTCGCCGACGCCGTCGACTGCGGGTTCCTCACTCGCGAACCGGACGACACCCAACCCCGCGTCCGCCAGACGACCCGCTACCCGGACGAGTGGGTGGGCGAACTCGTCGCAATCGAGAACAAACCCGATCTCGACCGGCCCGGCGGGCTCCGCGAACAGCTCCGACTCGACGCGAGTCTCGCCTTGTTCGACCGAGTGGTGCTCGCGACGGCGACACACGTCACCGGCGCGCACCGTAATCGGATTCCCGACCCGGTCGGCATCTGGCGGTTCGATCCCGAGAGTGGCCAACGCCGGATCGTCCGCTCGGCCGACCGGCTCCCGGTCGCCGAGCCGGGGATCGAGCCGCGTGCGTACCGCGACGGCCGGACAGACATCTCGGTCGTCTCGCCGGCTGCCAAGCACCGCCGCCGCCGCCGGATCGCCGAGCGGGCCTACGGGAAGGGGTGGCGACCCGACGCGTACCCGGCGTGTGCACGGTGTGAGCCGACCGACGACGGCCGACCGTGGTGTGCCGCCTACGACCGTGTCGTCGACCCCGCGAGTGAGTGTGGCACGGACTGTCCCCACCACGACCCCGCGGACCCGCCGGTGGTCGACACTGACCGACTGCGTGACGCGCGGACGCCGTGGGAACGGGCTCCCGACGGAACCGTGGATCGGCAGGTGGGGCTCGGCGACTTTGGATGAGCGAGACACGATCCGTAGTGATTAAATGCGATTCCGGAGTAGCCGATTGATATGTCGAGAGAACGTCTCCCTCTCTTTGATCCAGTTCTCGTCACCGATCTCGTGAACGCGGAAACTCCGCCCGACGACACGGCTGGACTTCGCGAGACGATCCGACCGTGGACGGTCGAGGAGCCGTCCGATCTCGGAGAGTTGACGCTCGAACAGGCGTTCAACGAGGATATATTCGAAGAGATTCTGGGATACGACCTTCCTCGTCCGGGAAACGAGACGTTCCAGCTGTTGCCAAAACAACAGGCGGAAGCAGACTCTCGTTTCCCCGACCTGTTGTTCGGACAGTTCAAGCAGGATGGAACGGGAGGGTTGAAACGAAATCGACGCTTGGCCGTCGGAGAGCTGAAGTCGCCTGGGACGGATCTCGATGGGGGAGAAAACGGGAGTGAGGGTATCGAGTCGCCCGTCGAGCAGGCGTTCGACTACTCGAACAAGAACGGTCTCAGTCTTCGGTGGGTGGTCGTCACCAACATGGAAGAGATACGGCTGTACCACCAGAACAGCGTCAGCCACTACGAGAAGTGGGAGTTCGAGAACTTTCTCGACGACGGGGAACTGACTGAACAGTTCTGGCAGTTCTACTACCTACTGCGGCGTGAGTCACTCGTCGCAGCGGACGGCGAGGAGTCTGTTCTAGAAGAGCTGTTCGAACGTGACCTCTCGGAGCGGCAGCAACTGACCGAAGCGTTCTACAGCTTCTACCGCGAGGCAGTCGAAGACGTGTACCAGGAGTTGACCGAACAGTTCCCCCAGCGGGCCGCAGACGAAGCCGGCCGTATATCACTGATCCAAGCGAGTCAGAAGCTGATGCACCGTGGAATCGTCGTGTGTCTCTTCTCCGACCGTGGGCTGTTACCACCCAACCTGCTCGCAGACGTTCTCACGGACGGCCGTCAGTACCCGAGTCTCGACGGGAACGCGGTCTACACTGCGATCCAAAACCTGTTCACTTGTGTCGATCAGGGGAGTCCAGACGACTACAAGTACGACGTGTACGGCTACGACGGAGGGCTGTTCGACAGTGACGAGATTCTGCGCGAGGCGTCACTGTCGGACGACCTGTTCTGCAGAGAGTACGAGATCGGCGATCAAACAATCGACGGCGTCTTCGGGTTCCACACCTACGACTTCCGTGACGACCTCAACGAGTTCGTGCTCGGACAGATCTTCCAACAGTCCGTCGCAGACTTCGAGCGACTCCACGACAGCGTCTTGCAGGGACGGAAGCCGTTCGCCGAGGAACGGGCACGCGAGGAGTACGGCATCTACTTCACCAGAGAAGGACTCACCGAGTTCGTCGCGGGCCGTGCGATCGACGACCTGTTGGAGCAACGACGGGCCGCGGTCCGGAAACGGATCGACACGGAGAAGGGAGAACACGCGGACGATCCCGAGTTTCTGACGGCGTACCTCGACGAGATCCTCGACATTCGGATTCTCGACCTCTCGTGTGGCTCCGGGGCGTTTCTGGTCTCCTGTTTCTCGCGACTCCAACAGGAAGCCGAGTCGGTGCACCGGAAGCTCCAGAGCGCGGCGGAGGCAGGCCAGATGCCGCTAACGTTCGAAGGGTTCGGATCGAAACAACGGGAGATCGTCGAGGAGTCCATCCACGGCAACGACATTCTGCAGGAGGCACTAGAGATCTCCAAGCTGTCCGTCTGGGTCCGGTCTGCCCGCAAGGAGGTGTCGCTCGGTGACCTCAGCGGCAACTTCACGACACAGGACGCGCTCGCTGGCGAGGTCGTGTTCGGGACGGACTCCGGACAGAGAGGGTTCGGCGACTTCGACCTCGTCGTCGGAAACCCGCCGTGGGGTGGTGAACTGTCCGACGAGGCACAGTCGTGGCTCGCACAGGAGTTCCCAGGGTTCGACACCACGGAACTCGACACGTACGAACTGTTCACGCTCGTCGCACTCGAGTATCTGAACGACGACGGCCGGCTGGCGTTCGTTCTGCCACAGACACTCCTCCGATCCGACCACGACACAGTCAGACAACACCTCGTGGAGAACTACACGTTCGAGCGCTACCACCTCCTCGGGGCGAACTGGTTCGGTGACGAGGTGAACATGAACTCGACGGTGTTGCAGCTACACGCAGACGACCCGGAGCCGGACGAGCGATTCCAGAGCGTGACACTCGTCGAGGACGAACGCCGGCGCGCTATCGACGGTGCGGTCGGACTCACACAGCTTGAAGCCGCACGGAGCTTCGAGGTGCCACAACAACGGTGTATCGACTCCGGCGAGATCGAGCCGTTCCGGTACGTCCCCGACGACAGGATCATCGAACAGATGGAGTCCAGTTCGATCCCGTTGGGTGCGCTGTGTGAGTCGAAACGCGGCGTCGAGATGGGGAAAGCTGGCGACGTGATCAGGTGTCCCGGCTGCGCGCGGTGGACGACTCCGCCCCGGTGGCCCGAGCCCGACAAACAGAAACAGTGCCCACACTGTGACCACACGTTCGAGTACCGCGACCGGATGGGGGACGACCAACTCGTTACCGACGACCCGACCGACGGAGACGTTGCGTACATCCACGGTGACTCCTTCGGGGCACGGTACGACAGACTCGAAACGTTCGGCCTCAAACGCGGGTACGACGGGATTCGGTACAAAGACGAATCACTGTACCGTGGGGAGAAGCTGTTCGTGAGAGAGGCAGGTGTGGGGTTCACCGCCGCCTACGAGAACAGGACGGCCTACTGCCCGCGGAGCGTGTACGTGTTCAAGATCCGTGGATCACACTCAGAGGTTGTGGAGAATCACAACAGAGAGGACAGCTGGCTCGACGCCGAGAGTGTTCCAGAGTTACCCGAACGAGAGGCGTTCCACAAGTTCCTCCACGGAGTGATGAACTCCCGGTTGTTCAACTACTACGTGTTCAAGCGGTTCAGCGAGGTCGACGGCGCGCAGTCGTTCGCCAACCTCCGAATGGGACAGATTCGGTCCCTCCCGATTCCGGTCGAACAGTCGGGAACCGAGACAGTCGAAGCGATTGCCGAACGCGTCGACCGGCTTCGCGACGGTGACGCAGAACTCGGTGGAACGGTCGACTGGGAGATCGAACGCCGACTGCTCGACCTGTACGGGTTGTCGAACGACGCGTTGGCGCACGTGAACGAGCAGATGGGGCTGGCCGCCTACCACAAGAAACTGAAGGAGCTGTACCCAGACGAACAGCCCTCGCGACCGGAGCGAGCGTCTGCGGTGTCACTCTCGGAGGGTGACGACGACTGATTGTTCCGTTTGACCGTTGAACGAACTGTCTCGTTCGACGGTCTCTCCTCGCGGTCGCCCCTCGCACCCGAACGCTCAAGCACACGCTGGCTCTGTGGAGAGGCATGCCGGACAGAACCGTCGAGCTGACGGGCCACATCATCGACTCCGGGATGATGCAACGAGCCTTCGGGGTCGTGATGGACATGGGTGGGTCGTTCCACGTCGAGCAGTTCGATGTTGGCTCACAGAAGAACGAGCGCAGCTACTGTCGAATGCGTGTCGAGGCCGCAGACGAGGACCGACTCCGGTCGATCCTCCACGAACTCCACCAGAACGGCGCAAGCGTCGCGGACCCGGTGGACGCGACCCTCGAACACGCGCCCGCGGATCAGGTCGTGCCGAGTGGGTTTTACTCCACAACCAACCACCGCACTGAGGTACGGTACGACGGCGAGTGGCTCCCGGTTGCGGGCACGGAGATGGACTGTGCGGTGGTGGTCGAGCCGGACGCCCCCGACGGCCCGCGGGCGCGAACGGAGCCGCTCTCGGCTGTGGCGGCGGGTGATCTGGTGGTCGTCGGTGAAGCTGGCGTGCGTGTCCACCCGCCGGAGCGACCGCGTGACGCCGACGGGCCGTTCGGGTTCATGCAGGGTGGTGTCTCCAGTGAGCGCCCCTCGGAGTCGCTCGTCCGGGAGATCGCCCAGGCGGTCGTCGAGACGGACGCCGCCGACGGCACCGTCTTGATCGTGCCGGGGCCAGCGGTGATCCACGCCGGCGGGCGGGCGGCGCTGGCGGAGCTGGTCCGGGAGGGGTTCGTCGACGCGCTCTCGACGGGCAACGGCTTTGCCGTCCACGACATCGAACGCGATCTCTACGGCACCTCGCTGGGGATGGACGTGGACACGCTCGATCACCCCCGTAAGGGCCACAAACACCACATCCGCGCGATTGGGGCGGTGACGCGTGCGGGGTCGATCCCCGAGGCCATCGAGGATGGGCTCGTCGAGTCGGGTGTGATCTACGAGTGTGTGCAACACGACGTGCCGTGGGTGCTCGCGGGGTCGATCCGCGACGACGGCCCGTTGCCGGACACCATCACCGACACCGTCGCCGCACAGGCGGCCATCCGCGAGCAGGCACAGGAGGCGGATCTGGTGGTGATGCTGGCGACGCTGCTCCACTCCGTCGCAGTCGGGAACTGTCTCCCCTCCGACACGCCGACGATCTGTGTCGACATCGACCCCGCGACCGTCACCCAGTTGGTCGACCGCGGCTCCGCGCAGGCGACCGGGATGGTCACGGACGTGGGGATGTTCCTCCCGCGGCTGGCGGAGGCGGTCACCGACCGGCCGGAACTGCCGGAGTGACCGGCGTCCCCTAAGCTGACCAGTCTCTGCCGAGGAGACAGCTCGTCGTGTCGGTTTCGACGGCACGTTTTTACCGAGCGCCGCCACACCGCCGGGTGTGAGAGTACTGCTCGGAGTCGGCGGCACCCCCGACTCGCTGACGGCGTTAGAACGGACGGTCGACCGCGCGGTGGAGGCGGGCGACGACCTGACGGTGGCGGTGTTGGACAACGCGGAGTCGGAGCCGTCGCCCGATAGCGTCCGCGAGCGAGTCGAGGAGACGCTCGCGACCGCGTCCCTCGACACGACCGTCCGGCGAGTCGACGGGGACCCCGGGAGCCGACTCGTCGAGATCGCGGAGACGGAGGGGTTCGACCGGATCGTCATCGGCGGCGGCCAGACCAGCCCGATGGGAAAGATCAACCTCGGACAGATCGCCGAGTTCGTCCTGTTGAACGCGCCCGTCTCCGTCACGCTCGTCCGGACGCCATGAGTCGGACCTACCCCGACGCCCTGGCCGGGCCGTACGAACCGCCTCCACTGACGGTCACCGACCGCGAGGACCGCGGGATCGAACTCCGCGTGTTCGCGGACGACGACACGGAGTTCGAGGCGGCCGTCGCGATGTACGAGGGGTTCGACGCCGCCGACCGCGCGCAGGGAATCCCACCGAGTGACGAACACCGCATCCGCGAGTGGCTCGACACGATTACCGGCGACGACTGTCACAACGTGTTCGCGTGGGACGGGGAGACCGTCGCCGGCCACGCCACGCTCGTCCCGGACGACGACGCCCACGAACTGGCGATCTTCGTGGATCAGGCGTACCAGGGTGCGGGTGTCGGCACCGCGTTGATCGAGGCGTTGTTGGGCCACGGCGCCCGCGTCGGCATCGAGCGCGTCTGGCTCACCGTCGAACGGTGGAACCGCGCGGCGGTCGCGCTCTACGAGAAGGTCGGCTTCGAGACCGCCAGCGCCGAGTCGTTCGAACTGGAGATGGCCGCCCGGCTCGCCGACCCGGACGCCGATCAGAACGGGGGCAGCGAGGGGGACACCGTCGGCGGAGCGAACACCGCCGGCGAGACGGACACTCCCGAAGGGTCGAACGCCGCCGGTGACCCGGACGCTGTCGAGTCGGACGGCGACACTGAACCCGTTGCGAGCGACGACGAGAGCGACGAACCTGACGGGAACAACACGGACGGCGACTTCGTCACGACGACCAGAGGGGACCCCGACTCGAACACCAATCTCGACACGGAGACCGGGTCGGACACGGAGTGAACGGGCAAGACAGGCGTCTGACGACCGGGTGATTTAGGAGGTTCCAAGCGTTTTATCGAGTCGAACTTAGATGGCGCCCACGGACCGGACTGCGACAGTGCTGATCGTCGACGACGAGCAGAACCTGACGACGCTGTACGCAGCGTGGTTGGAGCCCGACTACGATGTGGTGACCGCCACGAGTGGGAGCGAGGCCGTCACGAAACTCGACAGTGGTGTCGACGTAGCGTTGTTGGACCGCCGGATGCCGGAGACGAGCGGCGACGAGGTGTTGAGGGAGCTCCGCCAGCGTGACGTGGGCGCGCAGGTGGCGATGTTGACGGCCGTCGAGCCGGACGCGAGCATCTCGGAGATGCCGTTCGACGACTACGTGACGAAGCCGGTCGAACGCGAGGAGGTCCACGCGACCGTCGAGGTGTTGTTGGAACGCCGCCAGTACGACCGCCAGAGCCGCGAGTTCTTCTCGTTGGCCTCGAAGAAGGCGGCCTTGGAGTCCGCGAACGAACACGACACCAACGAGTACGACGAGATCGTCGACCGGATGGCAGAGATCCGCGACGAGATGGACCGGACACTCGACACCCTCACCGCACAGCAGGCGTTCGCGGAGTTGGACGTGGCGCCCGGCGACGGTCGCGGGTAACGTCGTTTCTCGGACGGTCACGAGTGATGTCGTCTCTCGGACGGTCGCGGATGATGCTGGTTCGCAGGCGGTTCGACGCTCCCCGCCTCAAACGGATACGACGGGTTGACTGGCGTACAACAGGACATACTCGGCGGCTTTCTCCAGTACCTCACCCGGTTCACCGACGACCGGCTCCCGCGGGATGACGATGAAGTCGGCGTCGATCTCCTCGGCAGTGTCGAGGATCGCACTCCCGGGGTGGGTGCTCTTGCGACGCGTCGAGTAGCCGTACGTGATCGCCGTCGAGGCCGAGACGCCGGCGTCTGCACACCGCTCACGGACCGTGTCAGTGAACGCCTCCGTCTCGGCGGCGACCTCCTCGTGGGCGACGGCGTCCGTCTCGACCGCTCGGACCGCCTCCTCGCCGAGCACGTACACCGCGTGGACCGCCGCCTCGTAGCGCCGTGCGATCGCGACGGCGTACTCGACTGCCGCCAACGACTCCTCGCTCCCGTCGACCGGGACCAACACGCGATCAACTTCGAGCGCGGCGTCCATACGACGCGGGTCGGCGTGGCCACTCATATTCCTTCCCCTCGTGGGGGCACCCGCCGGCGGGGGACCCGGTCGTTTATGTCGGCCGTGGGCGAATCTGACCCGTGATCGACACCATCGTCGTCGCCACCGACGGCTCCGCGAGCGTCCAGCGTGCAGTGGCCGCGTCGTTGGATCTGGCGGCCCGGTTTGAGGCGGCGGTCCACGCGTTGTACGTCGTCGACAGCGGCGAGGTGGACTCCTCGCCCGCGGCCGTCCGTGACCAGATGCGCAACGCGCTCCAAGAACACGGCGGCGCCGCCATCGTCGACGTGCAACGACGCGCCGCGGAACTGGCGTGTGACGTGACCGCCGTCGTCAGGGAGGGCCGGCCGGCCGACGAGATCTCCGAGTACGCCCGCGAGATCGACGCCGATCTGGTCACTGTCGGCACCCGCGGCCGCCACGGGGAGAACCGGTTTCTCGTCGGCAGTGTCGCCGAACGCGTGGTTCGGTCGTGTCCCGTCCCCGTGTTGACCGTTCGCCAACTCGACGACGCCGACGGCGCCACCGCCGTGGAACAACCAGCCGGCGGAGACGCCGACGCAACCTGATCGACCGTGTGTCGGGCCGTCCCCCGGCGCGAGTCCGTTCTGGCCACGCGTCGGGCCACGGACCGGATTTAAGTCTGCACGTCCCCGAGTCGGTACCAGCATGGCCGGCGACATCTCCGAGGCGTTGGCGTTCGATCTTGGAGGCGACGACGAGGAGCTGTCGCTGACCGACCGCGTGCGCCGAACGCTGGAGTTGCTCCGGGGGGCGGACCTCGACACCCGGCCGTACCGTCCCGACGACGGCCAGTTGGCGACGTTCGAGTTCCCGGAGGGACACGACGAGGTGGAGCGCTACTGGGTGAACGCACCGTACGCCTACGTCGTGATCACACACGACCCCGAGGAGGCGGAGCAGTACTACCACGCCGTCGAGCCGGAACTCGACGGGTTCGAACGGGAACTGCTCGCGCGGGTCGTCGAGGACATCCGCGACCCGTTGTTGTTCCGCGAGGGAGCGGGACGAGCCGGCGAGGAGACGCTCACCGAGGAACTCGCGCGGCTGTTGGAGCAGTACGGCGCCGAGGTGGAGATGGACAGCTTCCACGCGTTGTTGTACTACCTCCTGCGTGACTTCCGGCGGTACGGGAAGGTGGACCCGTTGTTCCACGACCCCCACATCGAGGACATCTCGTGTGACGGCTACGACCTGCCGATCTTCGTCTACCACGACCGCCACACGGACATCAAGACGAACGTCTCCTTCGGCCCCGAGGAGCTGGACAACTACGTCACGCGGCTGGCCCAGCGGTCCGGCAACCACGTCTCCGTCGGGGAGCCAATCGTCGGGACGACACTGCCGAACGGCGCCCGAGTCGAGTTGACACTCGGCGAGGAGGTGACCCCGCGCGGGTCGGCGTTCACGATCCGGAAGTACGCCGAGGAGCCGTTCACGCCGGTGGACCTGATCGAGTACGGCACCTTCTCCGTCGAGCAGATGGCGTACTTCTGGCTGTGTATCGAACACAACAAGAGTCTCATCTTCGCGGGCGGCACCGCCTCCGGCAAGACCACCTCGATGAACGCGGTGTCGATGTTCATCCCGCCGCGGTCGAAGGTGCTCACGATCGAGGACACGCGGGAACTCTCCTTGTACCACGACAACTGGCTGTCGTCGGTGACGCGTGAACAGACGGGTGAGGGGTCGGACATCGATATGTACGAACTGTTGCGGTCGGCGCTGCGGCACCGCCCGGAGTACATCATCGTCGGCGAGGTGCGAGGAGACGAGGCGGTGACGTTGTTCCAGGCGATGAACACCGGGCACACGACGTTCTCGACGATGCACGCCGACTCCATCGAGACCGTCATCAACCGGTTGGAAAACGAACCGATCAACGTCCCGCGGGCGATGGTCCAGAGTCTCGACATGTTGTCGATCCAGACGCTCACCCGGTTCGGCGGGGAACGGGTCCGCCGGGCAAAGACCATCGGCGAGATCGGCGGGATCGACCAACGGACGGGCGAGCTCGATTACTCGTCGGCGTTCCAATGGCTCGCGAGCAGCGACGAGTTCCAACGCAACGACTCCTCGTTGCTCGACGAGATCCAGGAGGAACGCGGGTGGAGCCGCTCGGAGCTGCTCTCGGAGATGCGGGACCGCCAACAGTTCCTCACCCACCTGCTGGACCGGAACGTCACCGACTACCGGACGTTCACCGCGCTCGTCAACGAGTACTACGCCGACCCAGAGGAGACGATGCGCCGGATCGAGTCGGAGGCGTTGGTCGACGGCGTCGATCCAGAGTTGGACGGCTCGACGGAGCCAGATCGGGTCGAGCCGGACGCAGGCGGAGAAAGCGGTGTCGGCGCCGAGACGGACGGCGGGCTCGGCCCGAGGTAACGACAGGATGGTGTTCGAACTCCTCCCGTTGGTTGCCGCGTTGGTGCTCGTCGCGCCGTTGGTCGTCGCGCAGTTCGACGACAGAACGGATCGGTTCCTCACCCGGGTTGCAGTGACGTTCTTCGGGCAGTACGTCGCCCGGGAGAGCGAGCGGAAACGGGACCAGCAACGGCGGATGCGGGCCGCACACAGGGGCGACACACACCGTTCGTTCGCGGCACAGACGCTGCTGATCTCCGCGGTGTTGGGGGTGTTCGGCGTGGTGGTGGGTGTGTACCTCATCGGCGGGGTGTTGGTGGCGTTGGAGGTCACCGGCAGCCGACTCGCCCCGCAGTTGCCGCCAGCGTTGTCGTTCGTCGGCGACTTCGACACCGCTCGCGACCTCGGGGTCGCCCAACTGTTCCCGATCCTCCTGTTGTCGGCGGGCACGTTCGGCGCGTTGTTCGGCGCCGGGAGCTACTATCTGCGGTGGTTGTTGCTCGACAACGCGGCGTACGCTCGCGCGGGGAAGATCGAGGCCACACTCCCCCGGACGGTGGCGTTCGTCTACGCGCTCTCTCGGTCCGGGATGTCGTTCCCGAAGGTGATGAACACCCTCGCCGAAAACGAGGACGTGTACGGCGCCGCCGCCCGGGAGTTGGGAGTCGCGGTGCGGGAGATGGAGACGTTGGGCGCGGACCCGCTGACGGCGATGGACCGGCTCTCCGAACGGACTCCCTCGGACAATATGTCGGAGTTTGCGGGCAACCTCTCGTCGGTGCTGGGGAGTGGACGCAACCTCGCGGAGTTCCTCCGCAACCAGTACCACCGGTTCCAGGAGGAGGCAGAGTCACAACAGGAACAGTACCTGGAGATTCTCTCGACGATGGCGGAGGCGTACGTGACGGTGCTCGTCGCGGGGCCGTTGTTCCTGATCACGATCCTGGTCGTGATCGGGCTGGTGTTGGGCCAACAGACGATGACGATCCTCCGACTGATCGTCTACGTCGGGATTCCGTTGGCGACGCTGGCGTTCGGCGTCTACATCGACTCCGTCTCGAAGCGCGGCCAGACCAGCGCCGGCACCGAGGGGTACACCGACCCCCGGACGGCGTTCGTCTCCGGGCAGGTCGCCGACTTCGCCGACGACCGGCAGGATGACACCGGTGCGACGGCCGTCGATTCGGTTCCCGGGGGCGAGACACCCGCCGACGAGTCGCTAATGAGTGATCACGCTAGCGACGACTCCACCGCAACAGACGGCGGGACACCGACTGACGACTCCACCGCAACAGACGGCGGGACACCGACTGACGACGAGCCGGCGACAGACGGCGGGACGACCAACGGCTCGGCGACCGCCGTCGGGACAGAGGCGAGCGAGGACCCGTGGGCGGCAGACAGAGAACGGCTGGCGGCGTACGACGCGGTGTCGCGGTACGTCGACGCTCTGCGCCAACCGGGGCGGTTGCTCCGCCGCCGGCCGAGCGCGACGCTGTGGGTGATGTTGCCGGTGGCGTTGCTCTGGATTTTCACGCGGGCGGGTGCAGTGCCGGCAGACGTGTTGGCGGCCGCTCGGACGTTGGACGCACCGCTCGTCGAGGGGTTGGTGTTCGTGTTCGGGACGTTCGCGGTCGTCTACGAGTACGAGAACAGACGGACGGCGGCGCTGGAGAAGGCGGTGCCGGACTTTCTCGACCGGCTGGCGTCGGTCAACGACGCCGGGATGTCAGTCGTCGAGAGTATCGAGGTGTTGTCGAACGACGATGTCGGAGCGCTCACGCCGGAGTTGGAGCGCACGTGGCGCGACATCGAGTGGGGGGCGGATCTCGCGACGGCGCTCCACCGACTGCGCGAACGGACGGGGTCGGTGATGGTGACACGGGCGGTCGCGCTGACGACGAACGCGGTGGCCGCCAGCGGCGATGTGGCGCCGGTGATGGAGATCGCGGCCGACGAGGCCCGCTCGACACAACAGCTCCGCCGGGAGCGACGACAGGTGATGCTGACGTATATGATCGTCATCTACGTCTCCTTTTTCGTGTTTCTGGGGATCGTCGGGGCGTTGACCACCGCCTTCATCCCGGCGATCGAAGGGGCGCAGATCGGCGGCTCCGTGCCCGGCGGAGGGTCGGTTCCGGGTGTCGGCGGCGGTGGGAGCCCGCTGGGCGGGATTCAGGACGTGAACGCCGGGCAGTACGTGGTGTTGTTCTTCCACGCCGCTGTCGTTCAGAGTATCTCCTCCGGGTTCATCGCCGGGCAACTCGGCGAGGGGAACGTGCGTGACGGTGTCAAACACGTCACGTTGATGCTCGTCTGCTCGTATGTGGTGTTCGTGTTCCTGGTGTGACGAGACAGCGCCGGCGGATCTGACACCAGACGAGATCGATACGACTCAACGGATGGAGTACGGCGCAACCCGACGACAGACCACAGACAATGCAACCCGACGACAGACCACAGACACATGAGATCTGACGACACACCAGACGACACGAGGGCAGAGACGCCAGACGACCCGACAGCCCGGAAACGGCGCGTCGCGGCAACGTACGACCAGATCGCCGACCACTTCGCCGAGACCAGACACCACCCGTGGCCGGAGGTACGCGAGTTCCTGAACGACCGGAGCGCGACCGTGGGGATCGACGTGGGTGCCGGCAACGGCCGTCACGCCGAGTTGGTGGCCGAGCGGACACGCCGGGTACTCGCGGTCGACGTGAGTCGGGGGTTGCTCGAGACAGCCCGCGAACGAGCCGCCGAACGCGAGTACGCGGCGTCGTTGGCACCTGTCGCGGGCGACGCCGGGCGGCTCCCGGTGGCGACGGGCGCGGTCGGGCTCGCGGTGTACGTCGCCACGCTCCACCACCTTCCGACCCGCGAGACGCGGGTGGGGTCGCTCTCGGAGCTGGCTCGCGTGTTGGGGCCGGGCGGCCGCGGGCTCGTCTCCGCTTGGAGCACCGCCCACGACCGGTTCGACCGCGAGACCGGGTTCGACACGACCGTCGACTGGACGCTCCCGGGCGGGGAGACAGTGCCGCGGTTCTACCACGTGTACGACCCCGCGGAGTTCCGTGAGGATCTCCGACGGAGTGGGCTGACTGTCGTCTCGACACGTGTCTCCAGTGGGAACTGTTACGCCGTCGTCGCGCCCTGAGTCGGTGACGATCTCCGAGTCGGTGAGACAGACGAGCGTGGCCACCGACCCGTCCGCTCCGACCGTCAACCCGATCTGTCGTGGTCTATCCTCGCCGTGGGGACAGAAAACGTCTCGAGTCCAGACCGCCTACCACTTAAGATGCGTAAACGAATCACACAGACGGCCAACAAGGCGAGGTACGCGGCGGTCAGCAGCGCCGTCGGTGGCGCGGTCGGCGGGTTGTTGAGTCGCGACGCGGCCTCCAGTGGTGCCGCGGCCGGTGCGCTGATGTGTACGACCGTCGGCGAGAAACGAGCGACCGTCGACATGGTCGTCGAGCAGGGTGGGCGGCTGGTCGGTTAGAGCGGGAGAGTAGCCGGGTGGAGCAGTGAGTCGGGCGACCGCGGCGGGTTGAGTGACCGTAGCGACGGGCTCGTCGCACGAGGCAGTGGAGTGTTCGAGTAATTAAAAACTACCCAGATCTGGGACACAAGCCCAGAAGCGTAGAGAACTACCTCTTACAGAGCACAAGGAGAATACCCGCGTCTAAAGCCGCGGGTATTCTCCCTGCATCTTATAGGGGGGCTAACGGGTAGCTCACCCCCCTACTCCTCTCAAACTATATCTTTTCGATACAGATAAGTATCCAGATTCCTATTGTACCTACAACAGTAAAACGATGGGAAGTAACAAAGACAACCTGCTAACTTCGCTGAGACGGTCGATGGTTCCGCTTGACCGGATTGCTCGCACAGTAACAGGACTCGGCGGCGGGTTCCTGATCCTCCGTGCATTCGTCGGTAGTTTGCAGGTCTGCTCGGCTGGCGCGAGTTGCCCACCGGACATCACCGCCGAGGCGGTCGCCACTGTCCTGTTCGGGGTGGTTCTTCTGTACGTCGCTGTCCGGTTCGATCCGGATTGAACACACAGTCCCTGGGCAATACCAGTGTCTTATCTCTCGGCTGACGGTCGTCTGTCGCCGAGTGTGTCTCCACCGAGGCGGTGTGTCCCCACCGAGGGGAGACTCAGAAGGTACAAATTCACACAGTCGTGAGAGGCGGTATGGACGCGGATCCGTTCGTCTGGGACGACGGCGAGGTCGCCCCGGGCGAGACGGCACACGTACGGTTTCCGGTCAGCGAGACGTATCTGGGTGACACTGTCGCGGCGCCGGTGACAATCGTCTGTGGTGAACGGTCGGGGCCGACGGTGTTTCTGACGGCGGCAGTGCACGGGGACGAGCTCAACGGCGTCGAGGTCGTCCGCGAAGTGGCACAGGAGTGGGACCACGACGCCGTCCACGGCACCCTCGTCTGTCTCCCCGTCGTCAACACGCTCGGGTTCGTCACCCAGCAACGCTACCTCCCGGTCCAGGACCGTGATCTCAACCGGGCGTTTCCCGGTCGTTCGGGATCGACGAGCGCCAAACGGATCGCGCACCAGATCTACGAGCAGTTCCTCTCACAGTGTGATCTGGGGATCGACTTCCACACCTCCACCCGCGGCCGGACGAACATGTTCCACGTCCGTGCCGAGATGGACGACGACGAGGTCGCACGGCTCGCTCGTGCGTTCGGGACGAACCTGATCATGGATACGGACGGCTCGGAGGGGATGCTCCGGCGGGAGCTGTCGGACGCGGGCGTGCCGACAATCACCGTCGAGATGGGCGAGGCTCACCGGTTCGAACGAGAGTTGATCGACCACGCGCTCGCGGGTGTCGAGAGCGTCTTCGCAGAGTACGGCGTCTACCCGGACCGGGAGGTGCGGTGGCCGGGGTGGCGCACCACCGTCTCGGGGTGGGACGACAAGACCTGGCTCCGGGCCGACAGCGGCGGGATCGTCGAGGTCCACGCCGGTCGCGGCGCGCTCGTCCGCGAGGGTGAACGGGTGTGTACGATCACCAACCCGTTCAAGACGGAGAAGACGGTCGTCGAGGCGCCGTTTACCGGCGTCGTCGTCGGGGTGTTGGAGAACCCGGTCGTCTACCCCGGGAACCCGTTGTGTCACCTCGCGAGCGTCGAACGCGACGTGCAACAGGCGATCGAGTCGGCGCGGGCCGGCGATGCCCCCGGCGGTGGGGACGTGCCTGCGGCTGCGGAGTGAGTCGCCTCGCCGAGGTGGTGAACGACGTTTTCGCCTTCGCAAGCTACTTTTTCGTTCACCGTAAAGACAGGAGTATGAGTTCGTCGTCGACGGCCGACCGAGTGTTGGCCGCCCTCGAGGCCGACGCACAGGCCTCCCACGCCGAGATCGCAGAGCGGGCGGGAGTGTCGAAGCCGACCGTCAGAAAGTACATCAGACAGTTGGAAGACGACGGTGTAATCGTCGGTTACTCCGCCGATATCGACCCCAAGAAGCTCTCTGGACAGACGATCGCGTTCGTCGGGGTCGAAGCTGAAAGCGACCGCTACGTCGACGCCACCCGCGGGCTGAAGAACGTCGACGCGGTCGAACGGTTGTACACCTCCTCGGGTGACCACATGTTCATGGCCGAGGTCCGCGCCGAGGACGGCGAGGATCTCGGTGTCGTCATCGAGGAGGAGGTACTCGCGGTGGACGGTGTCGAGGCGGCCCACCCGTCTGTGCTTCAGGAACGACTGAAGTGACGTGCGCCAGGAACGACTGAAATGACGTGCGCCAGGAACGACTGAAATGACGTGCTCCAGGACCGACTGAA
>ERZ1034488.61-NODE-61-length-25831-cov-5.277041_pt1 | contig 25831 bp, 27 predicted proteins | sample MGYA00520646_ERZ1034488 | MGnify/ENA primary metagenome ERZ1034488 (study PRJEB33760, sample SAMEA4777686) | hypersaline lake metagenome | biome: hypersaline environment; feature: brines | place: Spain | collected 2012-08 | depth 0 m ...
CCGATCAGTCGGCGGCTTCGGGGGCTGGGGACTGTGGCGCGGGCGGGGTCTCGACGGCGGTGAACAACAACGACGAGAGTGTGTCGAGCACCTCGTCGCGTTCTGCGGTGGTCAGGACGTACTCCTCGGTGGGAACGCCGGTCGCCAGCGCACGCGACTCCGGCAGATCGTCTTCGGAGACGACGGTGGCGTCCTCCAGATCGGCCATCGCCTCGGCGACGGCGGTGACGAGCGCCAGCGTCTCCTCGGGATCACCGCGGTCGTGTCTGTCGAGTGTCGCCTGCGTCTCGACGCAGTGGGTGACGAGTTCCCTGATCCGGGTGTCTGGGAGTTGGGTGTCACGCAACTGGTCGATGGAGGCGCCGTACTCTGACTGCAGCTGCTGGGGGAGATTCGATGTCGATTCGTCGGTCTCGGTCGCGCCGTCACGCTTTTGTGACGGAGAATCGTTCGAACACATGTCGTTGATTCGCTTAGCCGCGGTCACGACACGCAGGGTGAAGGGAGGTCCTAGCTCCCTTCGCCACTCTCGTGACGACGCCCGCGTGTCGTACTTCGTCGAAGGTACTGTTCATTAATATAGTTTATCGTTCTAGAGACCAGAGTAAGTCCTTGAAGGAATGGAACCACCAGACTGCGCTGGAGCAGGCGTTACCTATTCGTCCGTCGCGGTCGCACGTCGCGGCGTGACCCGACTCGACATCGCCGACGGGTTCGACGTTCACGACCACCGCTCGAAGCTGAAGCTCCTCCGGCAGGACGGCAACTCAATGCAACTCCAGAACCGCGACGACGTTGGGTGTGCCGCCTGCGGGCGGGTGTTCGAACGGTTGTTCGTCACCAGCGACGAGACGGTGACGTTCGACAACGCACCCAGTGGGCCGGTGTGTGTCGCGCGAACGGACGAGCAGATTCTGGTGTTCGCGCATTAGAAATGTCGGTGTAAATAAACTTTTGGGGGCAGTTAATAACTGTCTTGTGTATAGACGTAGAGTTACACTGTGCTCAAATGGAGCCGCTACAGGTTAGTAACAAGAACTATCAACGTTCAGTTGCCTTTGACGCCGCAAATAAAGACGGAACGGTAGTGACTGTTGGAGTCGAGACGACACGGAGAGAGGAGGCAAAACTGCTCAATCTCTGTTGTGACAGACAGGCGAGCCAGTATGAACCGTTCGCGACGAAGTCTCGTGATCTTGAACTCGACACGGTTCCGATTAAACAGCTAATGAGGGACTCTCCCGGGAGAGTTGCTGTTGCGCTCTGTTCAGAGAACCCTGACAACTTCGTTCGGGCTGAAGCGGCGCAGTCAGCAGTGTTGTACGACGGACTCACCCCGTTTGAGTCGACAACAGTAGCGATTGCAGACGGGGACAAAAGGCACGCAGAACTACTTGGAAAGGGACTGAAAGCGCTCGGGAACGAAGGAAAGACTGTAGTCGCCTGCCAGAGGTCCGAACTCTACTATCCACAGTCGTACTTTGCAGACCTACTTGCGGGCACAATCGTCCGGAGACCTGATCTCGCCGCGGAATCCCTGCTCGGGAGTTTTGACTTCACTACAGGAGTAGACACTGATCGAGGTCTCTTCTGGAAAGCGTACAACAATATTGGGGCTGGTCGGTACGACTACCAAGTTCCGGACTACAAGAAGCAGGTCGGACACGAACCGGCGACACGAGCAATCTCCTGGTTTAACGGTGCATTCGCGAGCAATACCGGGAACCGCCCAGTAACGGACAGTACACACCGAATCGAGACGTGGTTGAACAACAACGATTACGATGCTATCGCTGACCAAATTTAGTGAGCAGAGGTGTGCGTGTTCCCGCCTTCGTCCCCGTTTCCACGCGAAATCTGTCCGAGGTACTTTCTACAGCCACGGTGTCTCCGTGCCGACTGCCGGCAGGATTGGGTGCCAGTCTTCCCGACCCTCTCGGACCGTCGGCGCAGAACTGGTCGTAACATGTGACCAGTCGTGGCTCGTAGTGTACCGACTCCGTTCGATTTCGCGTCTCACCTCTCGGCAGGGACGATGAGACGGGCTCTTAACGCCCGCACTAGCGCTCGGGTACTGAGGTAGCGCCGGTGGCTAATTAAACGTTTCTATATAGTCTATGTGCAATTAGTCGTGTTCGTGATAGCACGGGAGATCACAGAGAGGCCATTCGGCTCCTCAAACGGTGCGACACTGTCGCACGAACGATTTTGTCTGTCGACTGATCAGGTGCCGAATCTGTGGTCTCGGCTCGTCCTGTCAGTCGTCTCTCGAAAGACATCGTGCCAGCGCAGCCGAGCCGGCCCCACCTGACGCAGAGGTTATGTCGTTACACAACAGACTGTCAGGTATGAATCTGGAAGAGACAGTCGAGTATCTCGCCGACGAACTGGATATCGAGCGGAGTAGCTACGTTCAGGAGGCCGGTCGCCGCGTCGCACACCTCTGAGACTAGAGAAGTTCACACGGGTCTCTCTCGGGGAGATTCTCGTCGAGATACGCCACGAACTGTTTCAGTGACGGGCCAGCGACATCGTACAAATCGGTTCTGTGAGCTTCTTTCAAGACACGGTCTGTGAACTCCAGACAGAGCTGTTCGTGTTCTCGTGCGTACCGCTCTTTCGCGGCAGTGGGTGGTATGTCCAAGTCGTAATCCGAGAGGCGGGTCTGGACTTCACCTTTCCGCTCGACAACGTCGACACCCAGACGTGCTAACGACTTGAAGTAGAGATTGTTCCGACGAACGGTGAGCAGCCGTTTCGATTCACGGATGTACGGGTCAGCCCACTGGTTCCACGCTCGCCCGTCACGATCCGCCTCTGGCATTCGAAACGAGGGCTCGACAGCCTCGATACAGAACTGGAGCACGACGATACTCGTTCGATGGTTGGCGTTCGGAAGCGGGTGCCGTAAGATCAGATTCGACATCAGTTCTCCCGCCACCTGTGGCAGCTCTGCACCCCACGAGACGCGGTCAAGGGCGTTGTTCACGCGCTGCAGATCCAACGGCTTGTACAGGCTGAACTGCGCTGCATTCCTCGCCGCGACGGCCGCCTGGAACAGTTCGACCAGTCGGAACGCGACGATCTGCGCGGGCTCCGGGAGCGCCGTGATCTCTGCGGCAAGTCGGTCCTGATCGAACGCCGCCTCCGCGGCCGTCCGCACCCGGCTGTCACCCACGTAGCGGACGTAGACGGGCGTGTCGAACGGGTAGCCGAGCAGTTTGGTCGACTCATCGCCGTTCTGACTCCGCCGACGGAGTTCCTGCGGTGACTCCGAACTCTGCGCGAGCGAGAAGTTCTCGGCCGACGGGTGGTGGTAGTGAAGTACCTCGGGGTCAAGCCCCGAGGCTTCACCGTTTTGTCCGTCCAGGAACGGATGGACGCAAGTGAATTTAATTCCCCTCGGCCTTCCGCTTGCGTGGTCGGCTGGAATTAACACCCGAACACTCGCTGTGTCCGTGAGGGTCGGTCGCTCCACCACGACCCGACAACTCCCGTCTCACCCACCGTACGGGCGGGGTGTTGAGAGGAGCCGCATTTCCAAACCGTCAAACGACCACTTCATATTGAGGTCTTCAATATCTTTCGTGGTCGTTATTATTTGCTACGTCACATAGTCTAATAAACCCTTCGACGGCCTTCACCCTCGGGGTCAAGTGGTTCGAGAGACTCTGTCTCTCGTCATCACGGAAATCGAAGATTTCCGTACGACCCCGAGGCACTCGGCCTGCTCAGCTTGTAGACGACGCGATCCACACCGAACCGTGCCGAATGTTGGTAAAATAGTTTTACGATCTCCAGGGAGAGTCGTCGTTCCCGAGCGCCGACTCACTCCCCGAACAGGTAGCCCACGCCGGCGACGACCGCACTCACAGCGGTCAACACGACCGTGAACAGGAACCCGAGTCCGAAGAAGACGGGCGCGAACCCGAGTCCGAACAGGAGGCCGACGACCCCACCGATCCCGACAGCCGACAGCGCCGAGCCGTTGTCCGTCCAACCGCCCGCCGCGGCACCCACCCCGACCCCGAGCAGCCAGGTGAGCGGCAGCGGGAGCAGTCCGGCCGCGAACGCGCCGACCAGCGTGAGCCCCGCGAGCTTGAGGCTGCTGCCGTCGTCGGACCGCGACCGCCCGGAGCTGGAGTCGAAGGCAACGTTGTACGCGCGCTTCGCCAGTCCCGACCAACTCGTCCGATTCGACACGGTCGCGCGACCGCCCGACGGACCGCTCGTCGTGTCGCGGTCGCTCCCGCTGTCGGTGTCGCGCTCGCGTTCCCGTTGGCGCTGGCGCCCGTCGCGTGACATACGTCCACTCTGGTGGTCGAGACTGAAGAATCTGCCCGCGGAGTCACAGCGTCTGTGTTCGACACCGACTCACCGGCACGGCGGTTCACCGACACCGACTCGCCGGCACGGCAATTCACCGACACGGCCCGCTCACTCGTCGTCGTAGTCGATCGCGGCGGAGTTGATACAGAACCGCTCGCCGGTCTTGTCCTCCGGGCCGTCCTGAAAGACGTGGCCGAGGTGGCCGTCACAGTTGGCACACAACACCTCGACGCGGCGCATCCCGTGTCGGTCGTCGGATTTCCGGACGACGTTGTCCTCCTCGGCAGCGTAGAAGGCCGGCCACCCACAGCCGGAGTCGTACTTCGTCTCCCCGTCGAACAAGATCTCGTCACAGCCGGCACAGCGGTACTCGCCGTCGCCGTCGTGGTCGACGTAGTCGCCGGAGAAGCGGGCCTCCGTCCCGCGCTCGCGGAGGATTCGGTACTCCTCTTCGGAGAGTTCCTCGCGCCACTCCGCCTCGTTGTCCGGGAGTTCCTCGCGTCCGTTCGCGTCGCTGGCTGATTCGCTCACGTCGACAGTCGGTGCCGAACGGTCAAGTCGGTTGCGGCGCGCCCACCGGACACCGAGCGTGGCCACTCACTCCCAGTTGACGAACGACCCATCCAACAACGTCTCGCGTTGCCGACCGAGGTAGTCCCGTTGTGCCGCCCGGACGGCCTCGGGGAACGACCGCCCGGCGTCGAGGAGGTCCCGAGCCCGGTCCACCTTCCAGCTCGCGGGCGTGGTGCGGGTCTCCACCCGGTGTCGCAGCGGCTCCAACATCCCCGCTGCAGTCCGCTCGGAACAACCAGCCCCGACCAGTCCGGCCTCGGCGTGGTCGAGCACGTCCGCGAAGATGCGGTCCGTGTCGGTCGTCTCGACCCCCTCGTTGGTGATCCACCGCAGGTCGGCGTCGATCCCGTCCGCGACCGCGGCCCGGAAGTTGTCGCGTGCGGTCTCCCAGTCGATCCTCGCGGCGGGGTGACGGCGCTGTGGGAGACACTCCATCAGCCCCGCGAACGCCGCGAGAAACGCCATCGAGTCGCAGACGGTCGGCTGTGCCGGGATCGCCCGGAACTCCAGCCGGGCGTTGGCGTTCGCCCGCGAGGCCCCGTCGAAGACGGGGCGCACCCACCGCCAGTAGGTGCCGTGTTTCCGCCGGAGCGTGGCGAACCCGTCGTCGAACCGGTTGCCGTCGACGAGCGCCGCCTCGGGCATCGGGACGATCACGTCGTCGCGAGCCACTCGGTCGACCGCCTGCTCGATGGTGTCGAGATCTCGCGGGAGACACACCTTCCGTGTGCCCTCGGTGTTCAACGACTCGAACACGTGCACCCGATTCTCTCGGGCGCCGTCCGCGAGAATCGCCGCCGGGTCGGCGTCCGGTTCGTACAGCTCCGGCGGAACGAACGGGGAGTTGACACCCAACGCGAGCAACGGCCCGGCCAACCGGACGGCGTAGTCGTGGTAGACGGGCACGTCTCCCGCCGTCGGCACCTGGTAGTGGGGTTGGATCGAGGTGGTCAACCCGACCGTCATCGCGGTGTCACACGCCAGCGAGACGAACGGCGCGTCAACGGTGAACTGGTCGGCGTTCGGCCCGTTCCCCATCGCGTGGTACCGCGCGGAGTCGCTCATGTTCGTCGCGATCCGGAGTCCGTCACGCTCGACGGTGCCGTCGAGGTACGAGCGAGTGTTCTCGCCCGCGGGCGGCATCGTCCACATCCCATCAGAGACCAGCCGCATCCCCTCCTGGCGTGTCGTCTCTAGTGCTGCCCGGAGTCGACTCCGCACCTCCGCCGCCTGCGCCTGCAGCCCCTCGGGATTGAACGGCTGTGGGCTCGTCGTCATCTCGGCGTTGTGGAGCCCCAACTCCTTCTCGAAGCCGATCAGCGTGAGCAGCCGTCGCGGCACCCGCGCGAGATCGCCGCGGTCAACCCCCTCTGTCCCGTCCCCGGCGGTCCACCGCCCTTGTGAGACGGCGTAGAACTCGTACTCGAAGCCGACGATCGACTGGTGGTTGTCGAACGTGCCGTCCGCCAGTTCCGTCTTCACCGTCTCTGCGTCCAACTCGGCGCGGTCGCGGAACGATTCCGGATCGACTCGGAGGATCTCCGCGACTCGGTCGGCCAACGCGTCGACGCCCTCCTCCTCGGTCATACGGCGTCGATACGTTGCCGCCGACTTCAACCTGCGGGTAGACTGCCGGGAAGATGCCGCGTCACGGTCGACAAACTCCGACTGTAGCCTGCCACGACCCCCGTCTTACTCGTCGAGTATCACGACCCCCGTGTCAGTCGTCGGGCGTCGCGATCCGCCCGTCCCGGCGGTCGTACTCCAGTGTCGTCGCGACCTGCGTCGCAGTCTCCTCGCCGAACTCCCGGGCGACGAGATGGAAAGCGAGGTCGATCCCGGACGTGACACCGCCGGCGGTCACCACCCGGCCGTCGTCGACGACCCGTTCTTCTCGCACGACCGCGTCCGTCTCCCGGAGATCCTCGAGTGCGCTGGCGTGCGTGACTGCCGGCCGGCCGTCGAGCAGTCCTGCGGCCGCCAACAACATCCCACCTGTGCAGACGGACGCGACCGTCGCGCCGGCGTCGTACTGTGCGGCGGCCGCCTCCGGCACCGCGCCGCGTTCGTACTCCGTCCACGCGCCCGCCGCCGACCGATCGTTCCACCCGCCGCCCGGAACGACGAGGAGATCGGGCGCGTCCGATGCTCCGGGGTCGGGGAGTGTGCCGTCCGGCGCGACACACATCCCGTGGCTGGCGGTGACGCTGTCGGTGGAACCGAGCGTGACGAGTCGCGCACAACAGTCTGCGCCCGCGCCGGCCGCGTTCTGGAACACCTCGAATGGCCCGACGGCGTCTAACTCGTCGAACCCCTCGTAGAGGACGATGTCGACGTTCACACGGAGAGTACTCTCGGGAGAGACAGGGATCTATCGGAGCCGCTGGTGGGGTCACCGCTTCGGGAGACTGTCGAGTTCTTGTGCGAGATCGCCTCGATGAGTCCACTCGTACAGCCGGCCGACACGGTCGAGGAGACCGAGAACATCTTCCTGCGGCTGGCTGTACGGGTTCGTCGGGTCGACACCGTTGTCGAGATCGTCGTCCGCTAACTCGTCGTAGTCGCGGCGAAACGCGTGTGTTTTGTCGAAAAAGTTGTTCCGAACCTCTCCCAGCTCGACAGATGGCCCCGCGTGTCGACCTTCGAAGATCGGGACCAGATAGTCCGCGTACGACGCTAAGAGATAGAATTTGCAGTGCGTCTCTGGCGGGTCGCGTGGTGTTTCCCCGTCGTCTGTCTCTCCGTTGTCGGCCGTTCCTTCTCCGTCGCCCGCATCCGTTTCGCTCCCCTCGGAGTCTGTCTCGTCCGTCTCGAACCGTTCTGGATCGAGCAGGTCACACAGGAGGAACGCGTATGTCTGCGGTCGTTTGTTGAGCTGTGTCTCAGAAAAGTGGAGCCGTCTGATCGGATACTCATCGTAGCTTCCGAGGATGAAGAAGCTAGTCTGTCCGGTGAAGAACGGGTACGAGTTCTCTAGGAAGAACCGTACAACTCTGTTCACAAACGCCGAGCCGTAGTCCACACCGTTCGTCGCCTCCGTGATCTTTGACTTGATCTTCTTCGAACTCCCTGTCACGTCTGGCACTTCCGGCGGCCCGCTCATACGCACACTGAGTTGTGTGACTACTTAGTACTTTTTACTAATTCGGCGCACATTCGAACGCACCGATTCGGCTCTCCCGAAGCTTTTCAACGAGCCGCGCATACTAGTTGTATGAGCAGTATCAGGGACGTTCCGTTCGGGAGTGAGGAGGAGACGTACCACTTTCTCACGCAGGAGACGCGGTATCTGATCCTCCAGTACGTGCTGGCGCACCCTGAGAACCTCCCGTCTCTCGACGAACTGAACCACGCTATCCCCAAAGGGAAGAGCACGATCCACGAACATCTCGGGAAGCTCCGGGAGCGGGATGTGGTCGACAGCTACGAGATCGACTCTGCGGAACGAACTCGTGATCTCCCCTCGACGTTCTACGGGCTGACGGAGTACGGAATCTACCTGCTGGAGGAGTTCGATCTCCTCCGAGGGAAACCCGTGTTGCAGGCGATGTACGCGAACATGGAGAAGCCGGAACAGATACAGCGGTACGAGGGCGCCCCCCGACCCTCGAAGCAGAGCGAGGAAGAACTCCGTGCAGAGTTGGGTGAGATTGTTCGAGATGATGAGATGGCCGACGCGACGGCAGCACACAGGATCACTGGAATCACTAATCTGTTGGACAGTAGTGACGACGATGTCGATCAGGCAGGCGGCTCGGACGCGTCAGCTTGGCTCGAAACCGGGTCGAGTCTCCGCCACCTGTTCGAATCAGACGACAGTGACGACCGCGCGGCTGCCGTGTCGGCGCTATCCGAGATTGCAGACGCCAGCCCCGAGAGTGTCGTTCCGACACTGCCGACGCTCGCAGACACGATCGACGACCTGTGTCTCGAACGACAGCGAGAGTTGTCGGCGATCTTCGAGACAGTCGTCTCGGACTCGCCCGACGAGATCCCTGACGACGCGATCGAGCGTCTGACCGAGTTCTACAGCAAGGACATCAACTACTGGCAGCAGGACACCGAGGTGGCGCGAGAGGCGCTGGAGAGCGGCCTCTCCGTTGCCGAGTGCGTCGAAGCACCGAAAATTCGTGTCGCTTGTCACGTCGCGCTCGGAGAGATCGCGCTCCGAGGAAACGACTACGACGTTGCGACGGCCCACTTCGAGACGGTGCTCGACAGTGACGGTCTCTCCCGAGTCACGAACGCGGTCAGCCCGTCGTTGGAGGGGGCGGTCGCGTCCATGCTCTCGTAGCCCTCACCTGACTCTGTTCGATTCCGGCGACCGGCCTCAGTCCGCCGCCTCCTCGTGTTCCCCACGCGCTCGTTCGAACATCTCTAGCGCTTCCTCGCGCATCTCCGAGTGATCGACCACCGGATCGGGGTACTCCGGCGCCAACTGTCGCCGTCGGCCGACGGACAGTTCGTGCCACGAGTGGACGTTGTCCGGCGAGACCCCCTCCAGTTCAGGGACGTACTCCGCGATGTACTCCGCGTCGGGGTCGTAGCGTTCCCCCTGTGTCATCGGGTTGAAGATCCGGAAGTACGGCTGGGCGTCCGTCCCGGTGGAGGCGGCCCACTGCCAGCCGCCGTTGTCGTTGGCGGTGTCGTGGTCGGCCAGCTTCTCGCGGAACCAGGCGTACCCCTCGCGCCAGTCGATCAACAGGTCCTTCGTGAGGAAGGAGGCGACGATCATCCGCACGCGGTTGTGCATGTACGCCTCCTCGCGGAGCTGTCGCATCCCGGCGTCGACGATCGGGTAGCCCGTCTTCCCGTCCTTCCACGCCTGCAGGTCACGCTCCGCCTCCGGACCCGTCCGCCACTCGATCTCGTTTTCGTACTCCTTGTAGTTCTCCGCGACGACATCTGGGTGCGCCCACAACACCTGCGTGTAGAACTCCCGCCACGCCAACTGCGACTGGAACTCCTCGACGGAGTCGGCGGCCTCCCCGTCGACCTGTGCGGCCGCCTCGGCGGTCCGTTCATACACCTCCCGGACGCCGATCGTCCCCCACTTTAGATCCGTCGACAGCCGCGAGGTGGGTTCATCAGCGGGGTAGTCGCGGCGTTGTTCGTACTCGTACACCGCCGCCTCCAGAAAGCCGTCGAGCCGTTCGCGGGCGGGCTCGGTGCCGGCCGACTGCACGTCCGCCTCCGGCTCCTCGAACCCCAACCCCTGGATCGTCGGGAGTGGCTCGCCGGACACGTCCGCGAGCGCGTCGACCGGCGGGTCGATGGGTGCGGCCTTCTCGCGGTCGCGCCACTTCTTCCAGAAGTAGGTGAACACGGAGTAGGGGTCGCCGGCGTTGGTGGTGATCGACCCCGGTTCGTGGTGGACCAGATCCTGGTGGTCGTGGCGGTCGATCCCGGCGTCCGCGAGCGACCGGCGGACGGCGGCGTCGCGTTCCCGCGCGAGCCCGGAGTAGTCCTCGTTCCAGTGGACCGCCTCGGCGTCCAGTTCCGCGGCGAGTGCGGGCAGTTCCTCCCGTGGATCGCCACGGACCGCGAGCAGGTCCGAGCCGTGATCGCGGTACCACTCCCGGAGCGCGGCCAGCGCGTCAAGCATGAATCGGACCCGCGGCGGGCCGGCGTGCTCCAGAACTGCGTCGTCGAAGACGAACACCGGGGCGACAGGGCCGTCCTCGGCGGCGGCCGCCAGCCCGCGGTTGTCTGCCGCGCGGAGATCGCGGCGGTGCCAGAACAGGCGCATATCCCCGCCACGGGCGGGGGCTCCCTCAACCTGTCGCCCGGCAACTACTACCGAGACTGAAGCGACTCGGTCATAACTCGTACCGACGGTCGCCACGAATCGGAGCTTTCAGGTTGTTCAGCGATGGGCAACCAGATGCCCGTAGAAGGGCGTGTGACCAGCCAAACCCGTATCGGCCGACGCGATACGCTACAGTACGCTGGTCACTGGTGTGCTCGCCGCACCTCCCACGACTCTGCTGGTAGTGGGGTGCTTGCCGCACATCTGTCTTTCAGACGGCGTGGATCGAAAAGCACGCTCTCTCTCGGTTCGAAAGACAATCAATCGGCACCAGAGTGACCAATCTCGTTGAGAGTACAGCCGACGACGCATCTCGACAACTCGACGAGAAAACATCCTGAACACCTAACCGCACACCTCCCCACCACGGACACGTGAGCAACAGAACAGACACCACCAGTCTCCCGACGACCGTCGACCGCGTACTCACAGACGCCGATCCGTTCGATCCCACGGTCGCGGCCGAACTGGATGCCGCGGACCCGCTCGCACAGTTCCGAGAGCGGTTCGACGTGCCCGAGGAGGAGCTGTACGTCGACGGCAACTCGCTGGGGTTGTTCTCGGAGGCGGCCGGCGAGAGCCTCGACCGGGTGCGCGAGGAGTGGCGCGAGCTGGCGATCCGCGGGTGGGAGGACGGCGAGCCGGACTGGTTCCACTTCGCGGAACACCTCGGGGAGCTGCTCGCGCCGTTGGTCGGCGCCGACCCCGCGGAGGTGGTCGTCGCCAACTCCACAACGACGAACGTCCACACGTTACTCGGGACGTTTCTTGACACACTCCCCGGCACACCGGCGGGGCCGGACCCCGACGCCGATGCGCCGGCGGTGCTCGTCGACGACCTCGATTTCCCGACGGACCACTACGCGATCCGGGCACAGCTCCGCCAGCGCGGGATCGACCCCGACGAGAAGCTCCGCACGGTCGCGTCGCGTGACGGCCGGACGATCCACCCCGGCGACGTGGAGGCGGCACTGACCGAACACGACGACATCGGGATCGTCTTTCTCCCCTCTGTGTTGTACCGGTCGGGCCAGTTGTTCGACATCGAACGGATCACCGCCGCGGCCCACGACCACGACGCGCTCGCGGGGTTTGATCTGGCCCACTCCGTCGGCGTCGTGCCGCACGACCTCGCGGCCCACGGCGTCGACTTCGCGACCTGGTGTTCCTACAAGTATCTCAACGCCGGACCGGGTGCCGTCGCGGGGCTGTATGTCGCACGGCGCCACCACGGCACCACGCCGGCGCTGGCGGGCTGGTGGGGGAACGACAAGCAGACGCAGTTCGAGATGCGCCAGACGTTCGACCCCGCCGACTCCGCGAGCGCGTGGCAGATCGGCACGATCCCGATGCTGTCGGCGGCGCCCATCGAGGGGGCCGCCGAGACGCTCCAGGAGGCCGGGATCGACCGCGTTCGCGAGAAGTCACTCGCACTGACGGACTATCTGATCGCGCTCGTCGACGCGTTGCCCGACGTGTTCTCCGTCGGAACCCCCCGTGACCACGCGGCGCGTGGCGGTCACGTCGCCGTCGAACACCCGGCGGGCGAGCGACTGAGCGAGGCGCTCCGCGACCGCGGGGTGGTGTCGGACTTCCGGCCGCCGAACGTGGTCAGAGTCTGCCCGTCACCGTTGTACACCCGTTTCACGGACGTGCGGGCCGTCGCTAACCACCTCCGTGAGATCGACGACAGCGAGGCGTACCGGGAGTACGAGACGAACGACGGCGGCGTGACGTAGTCCCGTCCCGCTGGTGTCCCGACAGTGCGGTACATCAGGCCAGCCCCAACACCGACAGCCCGTCGAACCGGAACAGGAAGACGTACAGTTGGACGAGGCCGGCGAGCGCTAACAACACACCCATCGCGCGTTCGACGAGCGCAGTGTGTGCCCGGAGCCGTCCCAGCATGGCGTCCCGACCGAGCGCGGCCGCGACCGTCACGGCGACCATCAGGAGACTCATCCCGGCGGCGTAGGCGCCGAACGTCGCCAGCGCGCTCGCGGGGCCGGTCGCGACCGCCTGGAGACTGATCCCGACGAAGATTGGCGCGGTACAGCCCGCGGCGGCCGCGGCGTACAACACGCCGAAGGCGAGGAATCCGCCGACACTCCGGCGACGCTCCGGCAACCAGACGGTCGGTGTCGGGAGATCGTACCCCAGCGCGGTCGCCGTCCCGACGACGAGCAACACGACCCCGACGACTAACTCCAACAGGCTCACACTGCCGAGCAACTGTGAGCCGACCGCGGCGGTAACCCCCGCCAACACACCGTACACGATGAAGAATCCGAAGCTGACAACGCTCCCGACGACCACCGCGCGAGCGAGCCGTGCGGCAGTCTCCCGACCGACGACACCGCCGAGTGCGTTCGTCGCGAGTGTCGCGACCCGTCCGCCCGTGTCGACGGTGCCCCCATCGGGGCGACCGCTCTGTGCGTCGAGTGTGTTGCCGACAGTCTCACCGGCGGGTACGTCGTCTCCGTCGCCGCCGACAGTCTCACCGAGATAGTAGGAGACGTACCCCGGGAGCAACGGGTACGCACACGGCGCGAAGAACGTTCCCACGCCGGCCGAGAACGCGAACGCGACGAGTGACGGCTGGAGCATCAGGCGCCTCCGTCCGCCTTGACTGCCGCCCGAGCGGCCTCGACGAGTCGGTCCTCGCCGGCAAGCCCGGTGTGACGGAGCGTCGTCTCCCCGCTCGCGCTCTGGACGACGATCGTCGGGACGCCGGTCACGTCGTACGCCCGTGTCGCCGCGAGGTCGGGGTCGCGCGCGACCGGCCACGCGCCGTCGTGGCGCTCCCAGAACCCCCGGATCGCCGACTCGTCCGTCTCCTGGGTGACGGAGACGACCGCCAGCTCCGAGTCGGCGAACCGGTCGCGAACGACCCCGAGGTTCGCCATCTCCGGCTTACACGGCGCACACCAGGTGGCGAAGAAGTCGACGAGCACCGCGCGACCGGGCGGCGAGAGCCCGACCGTCCCCGCTGGGGACCCCGGCGCTTCGACCGTCGGGAGGACGATTCCCCGGTCTGCCGGGGTCTGTGTGGCGTCGGCTGTTGTTGTCTGTCCCGTCTCGGCCGTCGCCTGCGTCGTCTCCGACGACGTTGTTGCCTGCGTCGTCTCCGACGCTCTTCCCGCGTCGGTGTCGTCACTCCCCCCGAGACCACCGACACAGCCGGCGAGCCCGGCGACGCCGGCGACAGTCGCGAGATACGCGCGCCGACCCGTTCCCGATCCGGGCTGGCGGGTCGCTCGCGCGGTCTGCGAGTCGACACGACGGCTCGGACCGTTGTCCCCGCTCACGTGCGGACGCAGGAAGGGGAGCGGTTTCAACCGGTCGGGGTCGTGTGCGAGTGGCTCCCAGCCCCACGAGGGCTAACAGGGCGGCGACGCTGGAGCCGGACGATGAACCGCCGGAGCCTCCTCGCCGCCTCGCTCGCCTCGCTCACGACACTCGCCGGCTGTGCCGGCCGCACGGACGACGGCACGACAGAGACCGCGACAGCCGAGCAGACGACGACCGCGAGCTCAACCCCGACCGCAACCGCGGCGGACACGGAGCCGGGGACGGCGACGCCGGCGTCGGTCTCCGGCCCGGTGGAGACCGTCGCGGGTGTCGATCTCCCGGTGCCCAGGGAGCTGTTGGGCCGCGGCGCGCCGGAGAACGCTATCCCGGCGATCACGGAGCCGGCGTTCGCCGACGACTGGTCCGGGGTGGAGATTGAGGTGCGCGAACAGGTCAGCAACGAGATCGTGACGAAGGAGCCGCGACTGCGCCCCGACGACCGCGTCATCGGCGTCGAACGCGACGGGGAAGCACGGGCGTACCCGTTGCGAGTGTTGAACTGGCACGAGATCGTCAACGACGACTTCGGCGGCCCCTTGCTGGTCACGTTCTGTCCGTTGTGTGACAGCGGCGTGACCGCGGTGCGGACGGTCGGTGACGAGCAGACCACCTTCGGCGTCTCCGGACTACTGTGGAACTCTGATCTGGTGATGTACGACGCGGCGACGGACAGCCGCTGGAGTCAGATCGCCGCGACAGCGATCCGCGGCGCCCGGACCGGCCACCGGTTGGAACTGGTTCCCTCGGAGATCACCACCTTGGGTGACTGGCGGACGGCCCACCCGGACACACAGGTGTTGTTGCCGCCGCCGGCCTCGGCGACGATCGGCGAACGGGACGGCGTCCGCGACTACACCCGCAACCCGTACGCCTCCTACGACGACATCGGACAGATCGGGATCGGACAGAACAGTCTCGACGACGACCGACTCAACCCGAAGGTGCGCGTGCTCGGGGTGCGCCGTGACGGCGAGGCAATCGCGTACCCGCTTCCGGCGGTTGCGGACGCCGGCGGCGTCGTCGAAGACACCGTTGGCGACACGCCGGTGGTCGTCGCGACCGGCTCGGACGGGTCGACGCTCCACGGCTGGGTGCGGACGGTCAACGGGGAGACCCTGTCGTTCACCTCGGCCGGTGACGGCCGGCTCGCCGCCGGCGGCTCGATGTGGCTGACGGCGACCGGCGAGGCCGTCGACGGCCCCGCCGAGGGGACGAGCCTGACACCCGCGAGTGACGCCGGACAGCTGTTCTGGTTCGCGTGGGCCGACTTCACCGAGGAGACCGGCGTGTACGGCGACGAGGGGTGATCTGCGACGGCGGAGCGGGAAGTGGTGCGGCCGTGGAGCGGCGAGTGACGCGGCCGCGGAGCGGGGAGTGGTACGGCCGCGGAGCGGGGAGTGGCGCGGCCGCGGAACGCGAGACACTGCGCTCGCGGAGGGGCACGCCCGACGGTGACAGTGCCGCGACCGCCCCATTCAAACCCGCAGGCCCCGAGCGTTGCTCCGTGCGCGCCGCGATCTACCACGGACCGGAGGACATCAGAGTCGAGGAGGTACCGAAGCCGGAGCTGGAGTCGCCGGGCGACGCGATTGTCAAGGTGACCCACACCGCCGTCTGCGGGTCGGACCTGTGGTTCTACGAGGGGGACAGCGACCGCGAGGCCGGATCGCCCGTCGGCCACGAGCCGATGGGGATCGTCGAGGAGGTCGGCGACGACGTGGTGAGTCTCGCGCCGGGCGACCGGGTGTTCGCGCCGTTCGTCGTCTCCTGCGGGGAGTGTGAGTTCTGCCGGAAGGGACTCCACACCTCCTGTGTGAACGGTGACGGCTGGGGCGGTAACAACGGCGGCGGCCAAGGCGAGTACGTCCGCGCGCCCCACGCCGACGGGACGCTCGTTCGCGTCCCGGACCGGTACGCCGACGACGAGGACGTGTTGGAGTCGATCCTGCCGCTGACGGACGTGATGGGCACCGGCCACCACGCCGCGGTCAACGCCGGCGTCGAGGCCGGGTCGGCGTGTGCGGTCGTCGGCGACGGCGCGGTCGGGCTGTGTGGCGTGCTCGCCGCCCGACGGCTCGGCGCCCGCCGGATCGTCGCCGTCGGCCACCACGCCGACCGGCTCCGGATGGCCGAGGAGTTCGGCGCGACCGACACCGTTGACGGCTCTGGCGAGACGGACGCCGTCGAACGGGTTCGGGAGCTGACGAACGGCGGTGTCGACCACGTGTTGGAGTGTGTCGGTGCCGCCTCCTCGATGGAGACCGCGGCGGGAATCTGCCGCCCCGGTGGGACCGTCGGCTACGTCGGTGTCCCACACGGGATGGACGCCGGCCTCAACCTGTTCGATTTCTTCGGCGACAACATCACGCTCGCGGGCGGTGTCGCGCCGGTCCGGGCGTACGCGGAGGAACTGCTGGCGGACGTGCTCGGCGGGACGCTCGACCCCGCGCCGGTGTTCACGAAGACGGTCGGTCTCGACGGCGTGCCGGAGGGGTACGAGGCGATGTCGAACCGCGAGGCGGTGAAGGTGCTCGTGAAGCCACACGCCTGACTGGCGGTGTCTGTGTCGCGCGACTGACGGGGTCCGGTGCGTGATCGAATACGGTGGTCACGCGACTGAATCCATGTCGAACGGGCGCCAGCCCGTAGCCGGAACTGCCATATCCGTCGGGAACGAAATGCCGGTAGGATGGTGACGGAGACGACACAGTCGGACGGGGGACAGTCGCGGCCGACATGGTACGTCGTCGGGGGGACGCTCGCGGCGCTCGTGTCGTTGTTGTTGTTCGTCCCCGTCGCGGGGCTGGTGGCGATCTACTGTGGCGTCCGTGTCCACGCCGCCGGCGAGCGCGTGTTCGCGTACGTGCTCGGGGTCGGCGGCGCGATTCCGGTGGTGTTGTGGCTGGCGGGAACGCTCGGGTGACTAGTCGAAACGGCTAATTCTTCGCGCTCTCTATATCTGAACAACGAGAATCTTGACCCCTACACAGCATGCCTGACGACGATTCTCCGAGCGACGGTGAGTTTGAGCGTGCGCTCCAGGAACTTCTCCCGGAGGTTCCGGTAGTCTCCTCTTCGTACCTCGCAGAGGGCGTCGGATGCACTACGGCACAGGCGCGTGATTGGTTGTACGAACAGTGGAACGAGGACTCTCTCGACCGTCGTAAGATCGGTGGATCGACTTTCGTCTACTACCCACCGGGTCGCGAGCGAGATCACCCCGAAGAGCCGCTCTCTGAGACAGCAGAGAGGGCTGTTGGTAGTTCGAAGCGGGAAGACGATGAACGGGTGTTGTTCTTCCCCGGAAGACGCGAGGTCGCTGTCGACAGTCCGACCGACGAGACGAGAGAACGGCTTTCACGGATCGCACACGTCGTCGACTCTACTGACGACAGCTACCTGTACAAGATCAGTTCCGGTGATGTCTGGACTGCTGCTGTCGACTCGTTCGACGAGTTGCGAGCAGAACTCAAGCAGGTAGTTGGCGAGGAACGGTGGGATACAGGCTTCGAGAGTCGTGTGGAAGACGACTGGCGTCGTGCCCACGAGTTCACACTCCGAACGGAAACAGACGACTCTGGTCGAGAGTTTACCACTTTGGAGGCGACAGATGCAGAGACTGTACAGAACGTCGTGAGGCGGAAGCTCAAACACAACGACCACTACACAGAATTTCTCTCCGACACGGAGGTACGCCTACGGCGTGGTGCGACCGCTGAGGTGAAAGAACGGCTGTACGAGGAGGGATACCCGGCGATTGACGAGCGTCGGATCAAAGAAGGGGACAGCTTAGAGATCGAACTCATCCCCGACATCGAACTGCGGGACTATCAGCGCGAGTGGGTCGATCAGTTCACCGCGCGAAAAGCAGGCGTGTTCGTCGGGCCGTCGGGGTCTGGAAAGACTGTCGCTGCGCTGGGTGCGATGACAGAAATCGGAGGAGAGACGCTGATCATCGTTCCGAATCGAGAACTAGCCGGTCAGTGGCAGGAGGAGTTACTAGAGAAAACAACGCTGGAGCGCAGACAGATTGGGCAGTACCACGGCGGACAGAAACAGATCCGTCCGGTGACAATCGCGACGTACGACACTGCGGCGATGTCTCGCCACCGAAAGCTGTTCAACGAACGTGAGTGGGGGCTCGTGATCGCAGACGAGTGTCACCACGCGGTCGCAGACACCTGGAAACGGTTTCGTGAGATTCAGTCCGTTGCGCGACTCGGCCTCAGCGCGACGCCCGTCAGGGAGTCCGGTGACGCGAAGGAGATTTTTACCCTGATCGGCCCACCGGTCGGGCAGTCGTGGGGGCGGCTGTTCAGAGACGACTGGGTCGCCGAGCCGACGGTGGAACTCCTGTTGGTTCCGTGGGGGTCGGATACGGCCCGGACGCGGTACGAGCGGGCACAGGGAGCGAAGAAGCTGATCGAGGCGGCACGAAACCCGCGGAAACGGGAAGTGATCCAGCAGCTCCTGTCGGAACACGACGATCAGAAGACGTTGATCTTCGTCGACTGGATTCGACAGGGACAGGAGCTGTCCGAACGACTCGGCGTGCCGTTCGTCTACGGGGAAACGAGCCACGACCGACGAGAAACGATCTACCAGCAGTTCCGCGACGGTGCTATCGACGCGCTGATTATCTCTCGTGTTGGGGACGAAGGGATTGACCTTCCTGATGCGGAAGTCGCGATTCTCGCGTCGACGATGGGGTCGTCGCGTTCACAGACCGGCCAGCGGGTGGGGCGGACGATGCGACCGATGGGGAACGCGCAGGTGTACATCCTCCTGACGAAGGGGTCGAGCGAGGAAGACTGGGGGCGAGAGAGCACACAGTATCTCGCGGAGAAGGGGATCGACATCGAGAAGCGAGAGCTAGACGATATGTAGACTTGTGCTTGGACTATTCGAGCACTTGTCTCAAATCCAGCTAGAGAGGGCGTCTAAACCGTTTGAATGTCGCTCACAAGTCCAAAGCTTCGAAACCAATAAGTACTATTGTGGGCTAGAAGTTCCTGATGTCGGGACAGAAAACGTTCGATGATCTCCTTGTCGATGAAGACGAAGTCAACGAAGAGATTCTGACCGAGACAGTCATCGATTACGTACAGATTGGCGAGCAGAGTGGGAACCTGATCCCGAAGCCAGCCTACGACAACCTCACTGCAGGAGGAAAGATTGTCGTCGCCTTACTCGCGCACCGAGCGCGGTTCGGCTTGGATATGGTCGAAGACGAGTGGCTGAAGCCAGGAGCAATCAGTTCGATGACGGGCATCAAGAAGAACACTGTCTACCCTACTGTCCGTGATCTAGCGGACGAAGGGATTGTGCGGAACTCCGACGAGGGCGCGTACATGATCCCGTCGGTGAACGTCGAGCAAGCCTGCGACTACTTGGAGGGGAACGACTGATGTCCGATAGTGAACAGACGAGAGCCGACCTCGAAGCTGAAGTTGACGACCTCCGCGAGCGTGTCGAACGACTAGAAGCGCTGATCGAAGACGACGCGGGGTCGGTCGAAGACGTGCCCGATCTTCCGACGTTCATTGTCGATGCTGATCCATCGACACACACTGAGCGCGCACTGCTCGTTGCGTTCTATCTTGAACAGTACGAGGGACAGGCAGCGTTCACAACGGCCGACATCGAAGAGGGGTACGCCGAGGGTCGGATGCAGACTCCAGCAAACCTGAGTGACACACTCGGTGGCTGTACGGATAGAGAGTGGATGCTGGAGGTAGGTGAAGACGACGAGACGCAGGCCAAGCGGAGACGGCTCACGAACAACGGGGTTGCGGCCGCCGAGGAGTTGATCGATGGCACTTGAGGACTTCCGCGACGAAGTGGTAGTAGAGAGCGAGTCTCGGCTCGAAGAGAACATGGAGAGAGTCAGCCATCTAATCGAGTTGCGACAGGATGGCTCGGTGAGGATTAACGAGGGTGACGAGCTGGGCTGGAAACAGCATGGACTGTTGTTTCTCATCGGGCGTCGATTCGCGAACGAGTTGGGTGAAGTAGGCAGTCCCGCAGTCAGTTACCCCGAGCTGTACACGAAGCTTGACATCTCGAACTCTTCTGTTCGTAACTTCATGACGGGCCTCCGAGATCAGGGGGTTGTCGAGAAGTCGGACGATGGGTGGGTATACAATCCACAGGATCTGTCAATGGTTAGTGGAATTGAATTCTCACAGGAGCATCTTGAACAACCAATGAGAGGTGACGATTCATTTCTTGGCGATGTCAAGCCGGGAGAAACCGCTTACGAAGACCTCGTTGAGAGTGTGGAGCGGACGTACGCGAGCGGACTCTACAGTGCTACGATGGTTATGACACGGAAGCTATTCGAGAATCTTCTCATCGATATCATGAGAAGTCACTACGGCGTCGGTGACTCTCTAGACGAGTTCTTCGACAAGGACCGTGGACGGTACAGAGGGTTTGCTGTGATCCTCGAGAATTTCGGTGAGAATGCTCAGGCATTCAAACCCTATGATACCACTCTGGCTCGGGGAGAGTTTCTCAGTAAGATCGACGACTTTAGACAGGAAGCGAACACTGACGCACACTCGGTCAGCACCACCCGTAGTAGTGAGGAGATGAAAGAGTACTCACGCAAGGCAACGAAGATCGCTAAATCTCTATTTCATGCGAAGCGGCGCGCAATAGAAGAGTAGATAATTACTAATCTGATTTAACAAGTTCCTCTTCTACGTACTCTTGTCCAGTGATCGTTGGCTGATATGTTGACGGCGATTCAGATTCGTTAGTTTCGACTATGTGTCCATCTCCAACTTGTTTTCGGAGATCTCGCGACACGTTAGAACCGATAGCTATCTGTGCCTCCTTGGCCTTCTGCTCGACATCACCAGAAGAGAAATCATCCACACCTTCACGCTGTGTAAGGAACCATCCAACGAGCAGCGCTCGATCTTTCTTCGTTAGGTCACTGCCGCCAGCAATATTGTAGTACTCCGGGAGCGTTCGCTCTGGCATACTTTCGTCTGCCCCGTTGTCTGCGGTACTTTTGGTATTCGAACCCGCCGCACTCCCGTTTGCCTCTTCCTCACTCTCCCGGGTCACTCCGCCCCCGGCGTAATGTGTTGCTGCTGTCGGGCTAGTCGACTCCGCGGCCGCACGAATCGTCTCCTCGTCGAGTGGTTCTAGAACGTCGTTCTTCACCACGTCGTACCAGAACTCCACCTTGTCCGCTCGCCCACTGACCTCAACCGACACGTCGCCGACACTGATACTGATCGACAGTTCTGAATCGTCTCCGTCCACAGTCTCGGCGTCACGTTCTCCGTCCATGCTAGCCTCGTTGCGCCCCGAGTCAGTATAAAACTGTCTTCACCGAAGACAGCCACACCGTGTCGGGTCAGCGTTAGGTGGTTCCAGCCCCAACCACGGTCGAATGACCGACGCCGACTCCGTCCCGGCGAGCGAGGCGGTTCGTGCGTTCACCGACGGCGACCCGGGAACGGTCGTCTGGCACCGCGAACACCTGCGGATCGCGGACCAGCCGGCCGTCGCCCGCGCGGCCGACGACGACCGGCTCCTCGCCTTGTTCGTCTTCGACCCGAGTTTCTACGGCGACCGCGGGATGGCGTGTGACAGTCGGATCGATTTCCTCCACGACTGTCTCCACGACCTCGACGGCCAGTACCGCGACGTGGGCGGTGACGGCCTCACGTACGCACACGGCGACCCCATCGAGGTGTTAGAGCGGTTCCGCGCGGCCGGCTGGGACGTGCTCGCAGCACGGAGCCCGACCGGCCGGTACGGCCTCCGGCGCGACGAGCGCGCCCGTGAGGCGGGCGTCGAGTTCGTCACCGGCGACGGACTGGTGCGCGACCGGGAACACACACGGGAAAACTGGAACGACGAGGTGAACTCCTGGCTGACGGACGCCCAGTACGACTGGGACCCCGCGAGCGTGCGGCTCGACCGACTCGACACCGGTGTCGACCCGGAGACCGTCGCCGACGAGTACGAGTTGCGCCCGACGAAAGAGCGGGTGCCCGACGGCGGGACACGGGCGGCGCGCGACCAGTTAGCGGAGTTTCTCGGCCGGATCGGCTCGTACCCGAGCAATATCTCCTCGCCGACGGACGCCCGTGACGGCACCAGCGGGCTGTCGCCGTATCTCCGATTCGGCTGTCTCTCCGTCCGGCAGGTGTACCAGACCGTGGTGCGGGAGGTGCCGGAGTCGCGGAGCCGGGAGATGTTCGTCTCGCGGTTGTTCTGGAACCTCCACTACCGCCAGAAGCTGGCCGACTGGCCGGGGTGGCTCGACGAGGCGGTCAACCCCGAACTGCGCGGGTTCAACGCCGACGAACACGACCCCGAACTGGTCGCGGCCTGGAAGAAGGGGCGGACGGGGTTCCCGATGGTGGACGCGAGCATGCGGTGTCTCCGCGAGACGGGGTGGCTGAACTTCCGGATGCGCGCGCTGGGGGTGAGCGCCTACTACCATCTGTTGCAACAGCCGTGGTGGATCGGCGCGGACTACTACCACGAACACCTGATCGACTCCGTCGCGGCGATCAACTACACCCAGTGGCAGTACCAGTGTGGGCTGGTCGGGAAGCCGACACTCCGGCTGTACAACCCGATCAAACAGGTGCGCGACCAGGACCCCGACGGGGAGTTTATCAGGCGGTGGGTGCCGGAGCTGGCGGGACTGCCGGACGAACACCTCCCGCGGCCGGAGAAGACGCCGCTGAGCGTCCAGTCGGAGTGTGGTGTCCGGATCGGCGAGGACTACCCCCGGCCGGTGGTGGAGTACGAGGCCGCGAAAGAACGGTTCTGGGAGCGGTACGACGCGGTGAAGCCGCGTGCGGCGGCGGCGTTGGCAGACGAGACGGTCGCCGACCGGGCGTCACTCTCTGGGGGACGGGCGGCGGCGCGTGCCATCGCCGACGAGTACGGTGAGCCAGGCGAGCCGGACGCCGGGAGCCAGGCGACGCTGGGCGGGTTCGAGTAGATTTCGGGCGGGTTGGCCCCCTGTCGGCCGTCTCACGGTCCGTTCCGGAGAGCGTCTCGTCGTTCCCGTTCTGGGGCGCCCGACAGACCCAGGCGGTCGGCGACACTCCGAGCGACCGTGCCAGTCGTTCATGAGTCAGACGTGTCGACAGAGCGCGTCGATCCGGAGACGACGGACGGAGAGACGGGGTTCTGCAGACGACGGCTCGCCGCGGCCAGCGGCGGTGCCCGGTTCGGTTGTCGTCGGTACCAACTCTCGCCGGGAGAGCGGTCGTGGCCGTACTACCACACGGGCGACGAGGAGGCGTTGTACGTCCTCGCGAGGGGTGTCTCCGACCCGGCGGGGAGACACACGAGGTTGAGGCGGGGTCGTACGTCGCGCTCCCGGCGGGCCCCGAGGGCGTACACCGCGTCTGCAACGACGGTGACGACCCGGTGGTCTACCTCGCCGTCTCGACGATGCAGGAGTCGGACGTGGCTGTCTCCCCCGACGGCAAGACTGTCGGCGTGTTCGCCGGTGCCGCACCCGGCGACACCGCCGACCGGAGCGTCCACGGTTACTTCGACGACGGGGACACCGTGGACTACTGGTCCGGCGAGTCGGCAGGAACGGCAGCAACCGGGACGGACGGAGAGTAGCTCGCGGCGACCGAGACGGGCAGAGAGTGACCCCCGGCCGTCGAACTCACTCTATGGTGAACGTCTCGTCGCCGTCCAACAGTTCGACGCTCGCGTCACTCCCGGTCGCGGCGACCTCCTCGACGAACCGGTCGGTGTCGATCTCCACCGGCGGGAACGTGTCGTAGTGCATCGGGAACGCGTAGTCGACGTCGAGCCAGTCGACCGCGATGGCGGCCTGTGTCGGCCCCATGGTGAAGTGGTCACCCGCGGGGACGGCGGCGGCGTCCGGCTCCAGATACTCGCCGATCACGTCGCGCATCTCCGTCATCAGCCCGGTGTCGCCGGCGTGGTAGAACGTCGTGCCGTCGTCGTCGCCGGTCAGCGTCGGTCGGTGGTCGGAGATCACGAAGCCGGCGGGCATCCCCACTTCGTGTTCGTACCCTGTGTTCAGCCCGTTCGTGTGGTCCGCGCGGTGCATCGTCACGAACGCGTCACCACACGCGACGGTGCCGCCGAGGTTCATCCCGACGGTGTCGTTGAACCCCAACTCGGCCTCGGCGTACCCCGTGATCTCCGGTGTCGCCACGAGCGTCGCGTCACTGAACGCCTCTGCGTGGCCGATGTGGTCGGCGTGGCCGTGTGTCAACAGGACAAACTCCGGCGTGTCGATCTCCGCCGGTGTGAGCGACGTGTGGGGGTTGTCGAAGAACGGGTCGATCAACAACGTCGTGTCGCCGAGTGTGACGCGCCACGTCGAGTGGCCGTGCCAGGTGAGTTCCATGCAGACGGTGGTTCGGTCCCACCCCAGATAAATCCGTCCGGTTCGTGGAGTTTACCGCCTGTCGAGGCGAACGTTACGGGGCTCGATCCCGAGGCGGTTCACCTCAGTACAGGCGCTAAGCCCCCACGGGGAGCGCCACAGTCCACGCAGGCGGACGAGGAGCGCAGTAGGGAGGGGGTACAGTGTCCACAGAAATTGGAGATTTCTGATGTGCAAACGAGAGCTTCGCTCTCGTTAACGCCTGTAGAGACTGCACTCCCTGTGGACGCCTCCGTGTCTGCAAAGCGCGTTCGTCAGTTCCCCACCCTCGAAGGGGTGGGGTTCCGTCTTGTTCCGCTGTGAGATTACAGCAGTACGAGGCGAAGGCCCACGATTTTAGTCGTGGGATGAGGCCGACAGTCGAGAAAACGCTGATATTCTTGGCGTTCGTTGTGGTGTCGAGTCTGAGGTACGGATACGCACGCCGGCGGGGCGGTAGACGAAGCCCGTTATCTCGGTCGGGGGCTGTACTGGCACAGCCCACAACCCCACCGACTGCGAGTGGGGAGCCTCTCGCCGTGGACTGCCCAGTCTGTGACCGGAAACCCCAGGGGTTCGGCTGTGGGAGGATGTCAGTCGCCCGGTCGCTCGACACCACCCGCCTCGTCGGGTCGTTGTTCGATCAGCTCGATCTCCACGTCGGTGCGGTTGAGGCCGACACGGGCAAACTGGGTGCGGACATGGTCCTCAGCCGCCGAGAGGGCGTCCTCACGGGTCTCGAACCCGCGGGGCATCGGCGACTCGAAGGCGACCCGGATCGTCCGGTCGTCCAACTCCAACTCGGAGCCGCCGCTCTCCACCTCGTAGAAGGCGTCACACACCCAGACGTACGGCGCGTTCCCGTCGGGCGCGCCCTTGAACGACGGGGACTCTTCCCCGCGCTCGTACACCGTGCCGGTCAGTGCCGTCCCGCCGGCCCGACCGCGAACGAGTAGCATACTGTCGGCTACGCTCCCCCGACGGTTAAACGAGTGTCAGTTGCCGGCCATCCGGGGTCGGGTGTGTCGTCGACGCCGAGACCGAGAGGTCACTCCCCGCGCGGGTCCGTCCCGGGGTCCGCGAGGAGTCGCGAACACCCCCACCCCCAGGCGGCCGCCGCGACAACCTCCGCGTAGAAGAGGAGAAAGAAGCCGGCCGCGACCGCACGGAGTTCGGCGGCGGCCGCGGCCCCCAGCGCCACCGTCGCCACGCCGGTCGTCCACCCGACGAAGTACCGGGCGTCGGTCGCGACCGCACGGAGCAGGTCCCGGTCGACGGCCGCGCGGAGCCGGCGACGGCGCGCGACAGCCGTCAGTGTCGCCGGAATCGGGTAACAGAACACCGCGGCGGAGACGAGCGCGGCGGTGCCG
>ERZ1034488.63-NODE-63-length-25544-cov-6.106909_pt1 | contig 25544 bp, 28 predicted proteins | sample MGYA00520646_ERZ1034488 | MGnify/ENA primary metagenome ERZ1034488 (study PRJEB33760, sample SAMEA4777686) | hypersaline lake metagenome | biome: hypersaline environment; feature: brines | place: Spain | collected 2012-08 | depth 0 m ...
CTTTCCCTACACGACGCTCTTCCGATCTATCGTGTGGTCGCCCGCTCGGGTGAACAGGTACTCAACGGCGGCGTAGCCGGCAGTCGCGACGACCGGGTCGCCGGCGAGGTGTTCGAGCGTCTCGCACACCTCCTGTGCCTCGTCGACGACGGCGTAAAACGAGTCTCGCGCCGTCGACAGCTCTCGTTCGCCCGTCGCGAACCTCCACCCGGCCGCGGCGTACCCCGCCTCGACCCGGGCGTCACGCAGTCGTTGGAGCGCCACCCGTTCCGTCGGCGCCGTCCGTGCGTCCGCCAACGCGGTCGTCGCCTCTTGGACGGCGTCGGCCAGTTCCGCCCGGACGTGACCGTTCGGCACCGTCTCCGCCGAGAGTGGTGTCGGGAGTTCACCGAGCAACGCCGTCGTCCGGTCGCGGTGGCGGCGGAACTGGGCGGCCGCGACGGACACCGGGAACGTCGGCGACACGGAGAACTCGGGTGTCGTCCCGAAGCTCGTGTCCTCCACGTCGATCGCCGGGAGCCCGCGTGACTTGATCTCGCGGTCCCCGTCGACGCCCGGAAGCTCGCCGCTACACCCAGCCACCCCGGTCACCGCAAGCGTCGCGAGCAGGCCACGGCGTGTGGTGCTGTCGGTCATCGGCCGCTGGCCTCCGTCTGTGTCGTTGTCTCCGTCGCCGTCTCGGAGTCCATCCCGTCGTCGGCACTCTCCCCGTCGCCACTCTCGCCGTCCGTGCTCTCGTCATCGTCACTCTCGTCTCCACCACCCTCCCGAAGCTCGACACCGCGGCACGCACTCCCGCCCAACGACGTGGAGCCGCCGACCCCTTCGACCGTCGCCGGAATCCGGATCAGTCGGCTCTCGTACACCCGCGTGTCCGCCTCACACGCCGCCGTGTACGGCTTCAGTTTGCGACCGTAGCCGATCTCGATCTCGTCACCACTCCACGAGACGGAACAGAGCGTGATGGTTTGACCTCCTCCCACCCCGTCGGGTGGGATTCCCACGGCACGGCACCGCTTGGGTGGGAGTTTCAGGTTCGCAGCCTGGTCGCATGACCAGACTCCTGGCAGGGCCAAGCCGCCGTTACTCCTATCCCATACTGGGATTCAGAGTTACGTTCTGTCCGGAACCCACTGCCAGCGGTTCGAAAGGGGTTCTTTCGAACGTAGCTTGGGCTGAATCCGATATTATCCGTTTCGTTGGGCGGCTGAGCCGCCTCAGTCTAGTCATGCGTACGGACTCAATGTGTATAAAACTCCCGTTAGCAGAAACGGAGATACGTTCCCAGGTTGTCGGATTCATCCCACCCGTAAACGGGTGGGCTTTCTCCTTGTCGCTGCTGTAACACCGCTTCTCAGGGCAGTGACACAGTCGTGTTCGAACTCTCAACAGTGCTGCCGGGCACAATTGTATGCGAAACGTTCGCCCGCTCCCGCCCGACTGTCGGCGCGTCACAACGACCGCAACGAGACACGACTCGCACGGCCACAAATTGCGGTCAGCGATCTCGTGTCAGTCGCCGTTCCAGACACAGTCGTCGTCGTCAAGCCGGTCGCAGTCGCCCTTGGTGCAGCGTCGCGGGCTTGTCGTCGGTGGTATCAGACACACGCGATGTCGCCGAGGACGCCGTTGACACGGTGACAGGCGGACCGGACGACACGTCCAGTTCAACGGACACAACGCCACCAGAAACGACGTTCGTGGGCGGCGAGCAGAACACGGTCAGCGGCCGGTTGGACTCGGAAAGCTCCGGCAGCGACACGACAGCGACGACACCGGCACAACCGGCGGCCCGTACTGGGGTCTCCGGGCGCTAACCGTGGTCGGGCTCGTGTGGGCCGCTGCCTCACTACTTGGTGTGAGTGGCGTCGCCAGCCTAGTCGGCCAAGCCGTCGGCAGTTTCAGCGTCGTGCTCGCGGTTGCATACGCATTACTCCTACCACCTCGCGACCGACGGTACCGGCAGCGGCGACAAATAGCCGTTCACGCATAGTTTACCGAATCATTCTCGACACGCGACCCCCTGGGTTTCGTGATACGAACCTATGTTAATCAGTTGATTGAGGGCGTCAATGTTGATGCTAGTCCCTCCTGACGCCTAGTGTTGTTCCTGCTCAATTAGTTGGCTAACTCTGGCCGCAACTGCCTGTTCGTCAATATCCATCCCCCCGTGGCAGGTGATAGACACTTGACTAGATCCATTATTATCCTGAGTCAACTCTACGTGTTCGGATGAGACGCCAATATCTGTTGCTAACGACCGTTCATCCACCGAGTCTACTGGAACGTAATTGACTCGAATATGGAATAGCGTGACCTGGGTCTTTATTACGACCCTGTTCCGACGGGTGTCTGTTCCAACACCGAATGAAATGTAGTTTCGCTGCCCCCAATACGGACCGTTCAGCTTCTCTAGATCATCCAACTCGGTAACAACACGTTTTAGTAATTCTCCGGTTTCTCCATTTGCTTTGTCGAGATGCCACTTCCGACCATTACGCTTCCACGCTCGGTCTGCGGTTTGACCAGTAGACGCGTCTCTGGGATCACTTGCAACAATCCGGTCGGTAGTCAGGTAGAGATCGTTGTCATCTCTATACAACTGAATTTCTATCAGTGTAATATCAATCCCTTTCTGCTCAAGCCATTCTAAAACTTGTTTGAACCGACCACCAGTCGACTCGCCAACGACGATCAGCCGCTGATCCTCGTTAATATTGTAATCTTCGTTAGCAAATCGGTCAAGAAATCCTCCAAAGGAGAGGGAATCGTCATACTCGGATTTTGCTTGTTTCTTGTAATTTTCAAATTGGCTCTCAAGCTTTGACCGTCCCCACTCTGACGTATAAGCAGCGTACTTGAGTGCCTGAAAGTCGACAGACCTCTCGATTATTTTTTCTTCAACTCGATAACTATAATATTTATATATGAGTTAATCGCAAGCAGATCAACAGCGTCTCCACTCTCGTTCACCGTCACCTCTCTGCCAATTATCCGAAGATCCTCACCGAGAACCTTTGCCGGCTCATCAACTATCCACTTACGAAGATTCTCCTCCAATCTGTCCTCATTCGATATAGTTGTTGTGTCAACAGGGTGGGCACCGCTCTCCGTGAGTTTCAGCATATCGGAATATTTGAACTGGGTCAACAAACATGTTTGCACTCAACGACAAAGTCGGACCTCAGAGTGGACCTGCGTTAGGTGTCAGAGTCGTTTTGAGTTTGCAGCTTAAACTGTTGAGTCAGTGACTGTTCCAATTGTGTCAGCATAAGACCGAGTAGCACTGCATTTGTGAGATACTTACTACTCGTCTGGTCGGTGGCGGCCAGTGAATCCTCTGAGTGAGTCACAGTTGTGCTCGTTAACCCGAATGGTATTCTTCTAAAAAACTCGCCGCCAGCATTTCACCCTGTTAATGTAGACTGGATTATGTCTTAACCAGCCGTGTGGTCCCACTTCTGGATCATCACGACCCCCAGTGACTGCGCGTTCGTCACATGTCCCGCAAACCAGATTTAAATAGCCAGCTGCGAACCCTGGATCATACGTATCAAATGCCTTTCTACAGATGGCGCAGACGTGCTGGGGCCCGCCGACCGGGAATGTAACCACATCTAGTGTCGGGTGGCTCAAGCATTCCTATGTATTGAAATCCGCTGGTTGGAGTCGTCTCGTGATTTTTGTGAAGGTTGCCTGACAGCACAGCCCCCGTAGACCGATCAAAATTCGCTTTCCGGGCCATCTTTGTCACGGACGATATTCCCATCTTGATCGTATACTGTGAGTTCCTCTCCTTTCGAGAGCGGCCGTGATGGGATGTCGCTTAGATCATCAATCTCGGCGATTTTATTCACATACTCTTCGGTGCCATGCGTCTTCCATGTATCGAACACCACAACGCTATATGACTTCTCGTCAGGGCTCACTCGCTCTCGCATTTCAGCAGGCGATTCAGTCACATCTGCCAGTTCTGTTCTGCACGATTATAAAAATCGTCGCGCGAGGGTGGGTCTTGATCAAATACGTCTCAGTGATCAGACCGCCTTTCATTATCGCTTCGGCCCAGTTGTGACAAATGCACCGCGATTATCCGGGTTTGTTGAAGACGTGTCTGATAGTAGGTATGGATACGGATCGTGATCGTGATACCCTGCTCGGACGGCCGCGAGCCGGCTGGTTGCACAACCGCATTTGACTGTTGATATATAACGAATAAGGCCGTCTCTTCGACGGCGTGCGGCCCCGCGTGTCGCATCAGAATCGGAGTCGACGGGGTTTCTCGACCACGCCGAAGGTGGGGAGCCGGTGTAACAGAAAGAGGTGAGTGAGCCAGGCTCACTCTGATGTGGACCTCCACACCCACTCGGTACCAGAGCCCCACACTGCGTCCCCTCTGGAGTCTCAGCCGACGCGCCGCTCCCACGAGATGGGAGCCGTCGGAGTGTCGTTTCCCGTCCAGCCATAACGACCGGTCGTGCCACAGACGAACGTCAGTCGACGCGAGATCGTACGAACCGGCGGTGTGGCGGTCGCCGCCGGACTGGCCGGCTGTGTGGGCGGCTCCGGCGGGTCGGGCGGCTCCAGCAGTTCCGACGAGTCGGCGGGAGACACGGACGACCCCCGGTCGTTCGACGGCTGGCTCTCGAACGTCGAGAACTACGACGGCGTCGTCGACGAGACCGGCCGCGACGCGGTGACGGTGGCCGTCGGCGTCGAGAACGGCTCGGGGCGAGCCACAACGTCGTCGCCCGCGACGAGCGCTTCGAGAGCGAACTCACCGACGCGGAGGGACACACGTTCGCGCACACCATCGACTCGACCGGCACCGTGCCGTACTACTGCACCCCACACGAGTCGTTGGGGATGAAAGGCGTCGTCGTTGTCGAGTAGTCGACGAACGCCACGCGGGGCGTCGCAACCCTGCAAGCGTCGAGACTCCCCGTCGATCTTCGCGAGAAGTGCCGGGGGCGGGCTTCGAACCCGCGGTCTCCGCATGTCCCAGGTACGAGGCTCGGCGGGCCTCTGGGAGCGGAGTGGGAACCGCACCGAATCTCGGAACCCTATGAGTGCGGCGCTATGTCCAGCTAAGCCACCCCGGCTCGTGTCGAACTGCGGCGGTGACACTCTTTACCGTTCCGATCTATCCCGGTCTCGGTACGCGGTCACGTGCCCGTCGGCTCCCCGTCCGTCCGGAGTTCGTGACAGTTCCGACACCGCGCCTCGTAGCGTTCCTCGGCGCCGACGACGATCGTCGGGTCGTCGACGTGTGCCGGCTCCCCGTCGACGAGCCGTTGGTTCCGGGTCGCCGGCTCCCCACACACCGCGCAGATCGCCTGGAGTTTATCGACGTACTCCGCGAGCGCGACCAGCCCTGGGACGGGGTGGAACGGCTCGCCACGGAACGTCTGGTCGGTGCCGCTGACGATCACGCGCCGGCCGCCGGCCGCCAGCGTCTCACACACGTCGACGAGCGTCTCCTCGAAGAAGTTCGCCTCGTCGACGGCGACCACCTCCTCGCCGTTCAGCTGCTCGGTGATCGCCCACGGCCCGTCCCCCTCGGGGTCGATCACGGTCGCGTCCCACTCCCGACCGGCGTGTGAGCCGATCGTCGTCGTTCCGTAGCGGTCGTCGAGCGTTGGGGTGAACACGGCGACCGACTGGTCGGCGATCCGCGCGCGCCGCAGCCGTCGCAGCAGTTCCTCCGTCTTCCCGGAGAACATCGACCCCGTGATCACCTCGATGAACCCCGACTGGGTGATCTCGTGCACGAACGTGTCGGAGTAGTGTCTGGTGGATAACTGTTGTTTTGTGGCTCGACCTGTCGGCCGACGCCGGGGTACCGTGCCGGCTGCCCGGTCGGCACGACTCGAATCGTACGAACCCATCAGAACAGATACACTGAGATACAAGTAGATACGGCTCGCACGGCTACCTGTGCCAGTCGAGTTCGACAACTACCGAGACAGACGCACTGCTGGGGAGGCACTCCCGGTCGACCCAGAGTCGAACGCCTTCCAAATTCTCCAGTTTCTCGCCCGGCGCCCGAAGTTGGGGTTCAAACCGAGTGAGATCGGCGAGGCAGTCGAGATTCCGGAGGGGAGTGTCAGCCCGACGCTCGCCCGGCTCGAACAACGGGGGCTCGTCGAACACGAATCGCCGTACTGGTCGGCCGGAGACGACGACCGCCTCGCGAGTCTCGACGGGACGATCCACACGATGCGGGCGTTCGAGGAACGGCACGACGACGACGAGTTCGACGGCTGGCACGAGACAGACGTGGACCCGCGTGAACACCGATGACGACGGAGCCGTTCCGACGCGGTGATGTCGTCTGGCACCCGGCTCCGTTCAAATCGGGGACCAGCGAACGTCCGTACCTCGTGTTGAGTGACGACGACCACCCGTACCACGGGACGGAGTACGCAGTGGTCGCACTCACTCGTCAGTCACACCCCCGAAGCATCGCACTCGACGCAGCGTCGTGGGCCGTCGGCGACCCTGGCGGCGAGAGCTACGTCTCCCCGTGGTACATCTTCACGATCAAACACGCCGATATCACCCGGCCGAAAGGTGGTCTCCGAGACTCGGTGGTCACCGAGATCTGTGAGGCAGTCGCCCGACAGCTCGGAGCAGCCTGACTCACCCCCGCGTCCTACCCCACGAACCCGGTCGGCAGAGTTATGTTGACCCCCGAACAGGTTCGTCCGTGTCACAGACAGACGTGCCGGACGCCTACGAGACGTTGGTCGACCACGTCCAGCAGACCACGTACATCTCCGACGCGACGCAGTTGATCGGGTGGGACCAACAGGTGACGATGCCGGCAGACGGGACGCCAGCGCGGGCCAAGCAGCTGTCCGCGCTCTCCTCGGTGCTCCATGAGCGCCAGACGGACGAGACGCTGGGCGAGGCGTTGGCCGCCCTGGAAGACGCCGACCTCACCGACGAACAGGCGGCGGTCGTCCGCGAGACCAGAGAGTCCTACGAGGCGGCCACGCGGGTGCCGGAGTCGTTGGTGCGGAAACGGACAGAGCTGTCGGCGGAGGCACAGGACGCCTGGGAGTCGGCGAAGGCCGACGACACCTTCGAGCAGTTCGCGCCGGTGTTGGAACGCCGCCGGGAGCTAGAACGGGAGCGAGCCGACCACCTCGACCCGGACCGGGAGCCGTACCGCGTGATGTACGAGGGGTTGGAGCCGGCGTTCCCGGAGCCGCTGATCGAGTCGATCTTCACGGACCTCCGCGAACACCTGGTCCCGTTGATCGAGTCGATCCGGGCCTCGCCGGTGACGCTCGCGGACCCGTTCGAGGAGACGCACGACGAGGCCACACAGGAGGCGTTGAACCACGAGGCGTTGGAACTGCTGGGGTACGACTTCGATCGCGGGCGGCTCGACACCTCCGTCCACCCGTTCACTTCCGGAACCCAGTTCGACGCCCGTGTCACCACGCGGTTCGACCCGGCGGCGCCGTTGGAGGCGCTGAACGCGACGATTCACGAGTTCGGCCACGCGACGTACATGCTGGGTGTCCCCGACGAGGCGTACGGGACGCCGTTGGGCGAGGAACGCTACGAGATTCACGAGAGCCAGTCCCGGTTTTGGGAGAACCACGTCGCCCGCACGGAGGCGTTCTGGGAGTTCTTCACCCCGACATTCAACGACCACCTCGGCACCGCCTTCGACGCCCGCACGTTGTTCGAGGCCGCCAACCGGATCTACCCGGACAACCTGATCCGGGTCGAGGCGGACGAACTCACCTACCACATGCACATCATCCTCCGGACGGAGGTGGAACGGGCGTTCGTCGCCGGCGAGATCGACGTCGAGGAGATTCCGCAGGTGTGGAACGACAAGATGGACGAGTATCTCGGTGTCCGACCGGAGACGGACGCGGAGGGGTGTCTCCAAGATGTCCACTGGACTGGCGGGTTTGGCGGGTTCCAGAGCTACACGATCGGCTCCGTCGCGGCCGCACAGTTGGACGCGACGCTCCGTGAAGACGTGGACGACGTGGACAACCTGATCCGGAACGGCAACTTCGAGCCGTTGCTCACGTGGATGGAGGAGAATGTCCACGCACACGGCCAACGCTACACGGCCGACGAACTGATGGAGGTGGTGACCGGCGAGCCGCTGACGGCCGACTACTTCCTGGAGTACGTTGACGCGAAGTTCGGCGAACTGTATGATCTCTGAGTCGGTTGTCGCTCTGGCTCTGGGATTAGCTTCGAGTCCGCGGCGGCTCACGCTGTCGGGGACATCTACTCTGTCGCGGGTGGTTGTTCCGTCGGCGACGCCTCGTCGTGTGTTGTCGCGGCCAGCAGCGTCTCGATCGCGTCCGTCTGCGGGAGCAACGTCGGGTACCCCGCGACACCGACGACGAAGTCCGGGCCGACCCGCACCGGCTCCGTGACGAGGAGGTCGATTGACAGTTCGACACCGTCGACGAGCGTCGCGTCCGTCTCGAACAGTCCAACTGTCGGCGTCCCGTCGAGAAACGGGAGTGTCGTCTCACCCGTCCGCTCGGGCGGCTCCAACGACTCCACGCGGGCGAGTGTCCGCCGGGCGATCTCCGCCGGAGTGGTGTCGGCGACGGGGTTGAACGTCTCCCCGAGTACCGCCACCGCCGGGGTGGTGAACGTCGCGTACAGCGCCGCCCGGTAACGGCCGACGTTCGGGATCTCGACGGCGCGGTCGTACTCCGCGAGCGTATTGTCGGCGACAACGCTGCGTGTCTGTCCGCCCGCGGAGAACTCCCGTTCGCTTGTCACCGTCTCGACACGGACTGTCTCGAAGCCGGTGTCCGAGCGCGTCTCCGCCGGGACACGCGCGACGCCGGCGGTGAACCGCGCCGGCTCCGACCCGGTCAGGACGCCGAGACAGCCGCTCGTCGCGGCGACTCCGGCGGCTCCCGACGCCCCGACCGCCCGCAGGAATCCGCGCCGCTCCCTCGTCGTCTCCTCGTCGTTCGTTGGTGGCTCGGTCACAGTGGCTCCCGGTGCCGACCGGCTATCAGCCTTCTGTCACCTGCCACTGGCCGGATTTCGGCCTCGAAGTCCCGGTCGTTGGCCGGATTTCGGCCTCGAAGTCCCGGTCGTTGGCCGGATTTCGCCCTCGAAGCCCCGGTCGTTGGCCGGCTCTCTGTCCCCAGTCGGTCACTCCTCGTTCCACCGCACGCTGTCGTAGTCACGTTCGTACTCCGCCCCGAACTCCGTCTCGAACCGCCGGCGGAGTGAGGCGCGCTCGCTCCGACCGATTCCGGCGAGATCGTCGGCCTTCCCGACGGCCGCGGGCGGCCCCTCGCGGTCGGCCACCTCGGCGACCAACTGTGTCGTCAGTCGCTCGCGTGTCTCGGGGTCTCGTGTGACCGCGTACGGCGCCTCGATCTTGAACAGTACGTCCGTCCGCGGATCGTACACCATCGCGAACGTCACCTCGTAGGCGGCCGGGTCGAGCCGCCGCTCGACACCCAAAGCGTCGCCGACGGCCGACACCGGCTCGTCGGAGCCGCCGGTAGACCGGAACCAGGAGGTGAACGTCAGCTGGTCGGTGAGTCGTTGTCCGTCCTCGCGGCGTTCGAGGAGTCGCCCGAACAGGGCGGTGTCGTCCGGCCACGGCGTCTCCATCCCCGACTGTGCGAGCGTGCGGGTAATGTACCCCGAGGTGGGGTTCTTGACGAAGCCGGCGACCGGCACGTCGCGTTCGATCAGCTGCTCGACCAGCCGGAGGTAGTTGCGGACCGCCTCCCGCACCTCCTCGCGGTGGGCGAGCTTCCGGCGTTCGCTGTCGCGTGCGCCCCAGTTGAGCAGTCGTTTCGGGTACAACGGCCCGTCCAGCACGAGCAGGTCCTCGACTTCGTCGGCGTGTTCCAGCGCGTGTCGCGACTCCGCGAGCGACAACGCCAGCTCGTGGACGGTCTCGTCGGCGAATCGTCGCGACCGCGGTACCTGGAGCACGCGCCGCTCGCCGTGGCCCTCGTCGTAGCGGCGCCAGCCGTCCCCGGTGTCGGGCGTGAACGTCGCATCAGTGGTGTGGACGGTCACGAGCACCGTCCGGTCGCGGTGGAGAGCCAGATCAGAGGGGTCCGCGGCCATCGCGGCCTGCGCCACGTCCAACACCAGCCCGTTTTTGAACGCCGTCGGGTTCATCGTCCCGGAGTCGACGCCGTGGGTCGTCTCGAACGGCCGGTCGAACAACACCGCCTCCTCGGTGGGGACGGCGTGGAGCGCCTGTTCGTCGAGCGGTTCGAGCACGACCCGGCCGTCCGCCCGCAACGAGTCGAGAAACTCCGCCCACACCCGGCGGGTCACGTCTTCGTTGTCCTCGTCGTCGACGCCTTTGGCGATAGCGGAGGCGAGCCGCGCGATCGTGTCGACGTGAATCCGGTCGAGTGTCACGCCTCTCTGTCGGCGACCCGTGCCATTGTGGGTTGCGCCGCGGCGGTGCAACGTGCTGTGGTGGCGCCGTAGTCACAGTAGGGCCGTCCCGCCGCAGTCGTAGCGGTTTACACGTCCGACGCCGTACTCGAAGTCGATGAGCATCGCTGAGGCGGAGCTAGACGAACTGCTCTTACGGGTGATCCAGTCGTTGTTCGTCGTCTTGGGTGCAGTCGTCGGGGCGAGCTTCGTTGTCGCGCCGGCCGCGACACTGGCGGAAACGCTCGGTGTCCCGGCGGAGAGCCCGGCGTTCAGCGTCGTCAGAACCGTCGCGAACTTCGTCGGCTTCGGACTCGCCTGCGCGGTGTTTCTCGCCGCCACCGACTCGGCAGACTCCGTTGGCGCCCGACTCCCCTCCGGCCGCGAGGCGTTGCTGATCGCCGGCGGGGTGACGACACTGCTGGCCGCGCAGTTCGCCCTCCTGTTGGGCCTCGCGGAAATCGGGATCGAGACGGGGCAGAATCGTGCGATCACCACGGACGGTCGGGCGCCGATCTACTTCCTCTACATGGTGGTCGTGTCGATCCTCGTCGTTGGCCCGGCCGAGGAACTCCTCTTCCGTGGCGTGGTGCAGGGACGGGTGAGCCAGGTCGCCGGTCCCGCTGCGGGGATCGGGTTCGCGTCGGTGTTGTTCGGCGTGATCCACTACGCCAGCGTCACCGGCGGGCTCGGCGGTCGGGTGGCGTACGTCGCTATCGCGGGGCTGTTGGGCGTGTTGTTGGGGCTGTTGTACGAACACACCGGCAACGTGGTCGTTCCCGCACTCACACACGGGCTGTACAACGCCGTTCTCTTTGCCATCCAGTACGCCGATGTCGCCGCCTGACCGCGACATGGCGGGATAAGACCGGACCAACGGCACAGCCACGACGGCCGCCGTTCAGTTTGGGTTCTTCCGCGAGAGGTTACTCCCACACACCGGACACCGATCGCGGTCGTCGTCGAACGTCCGGCCACAGCCAGCACACTGGAACTGCCAGTCGCGACGTTCGGTGATCCCGTCCTGAGCGATCACCTGACAGCCGACACCGAGCCGGTCGGCGACGTTCTGGACGGCGTAGTCGTCCGTGACGAGCGTCGCGTCGAGTTCGAGCGCGGCGGCGACGAGCCGGCGGTCGGTGTCCGACAACGTCCCGTCGTCGCCGGTGTCGCCGGCGGCGTCACGAACCCGGTCGACGGCGTCCGCGTCCGGAACGTGGACGCGCATCCCGGCCCCCTGTTCGGCGTCGAACCGGAAGGCGTGTTCCCCCGTCAACTCCGCCTGCACCGCCGGAATCGACGCGGTCTGGTCGGCCGTCTCGTAGCCGTGGATGAACGCCGAGGCGTCGAGAACCTCCATCACGCTGGCCGGATGTCGATGTAGTCTTCGACCCGTTGGACCCGTTCGACGGGCACCTGCAGGTGGCCCGCCTCGTCCTGTTCGAACGGGAGCTGTTCGGGGTCGCGCGCTTCGTGTGGCGTGACGAGCAGGTTCACGAGCCGGCCCGTCCGCAGATCCATCGTGATGTTGTAGAGGACGCCCAGCTCGGTCCCCCCCATGATGATGCCCTTGCCGGAGAGGTTCTCGGCGAGGATGTCGACCATACACCGCGGTTCGCGGGCAACTGTATAAACGCCACGGCGAGCGTCGGCAGTCTGTGGCGTGTGACGACAAAATGTTAGCCATAGAATAAATCCCTGAGAAATAAGAAGTTATTAACTGTATCAGCTCGACCAAAGTCGTATGGGAGATCAAAACCCTGCGGCAGAAGACAACACAACAGGCTCACCGACACGTCGTGCAGTCCTACAGGGCGGGGTGACGACACTGGGGACAGCGCTGTCAGTCTCCGGTCACGCAGTCGCAACCTCCGAGGGAGACGGCAGGCTCAGTGAACTCCGGTCGAAGTACCGGAACAAGGGAGAGATCAAGGCTGCTGTCGCCAAGTTCGCCGGTGGTGTCACGTCTACCATCCGGGCCGAGAACACCGACCTGTTCGCAGACGCGAACGACGTGACAGTCAGACGGCTCAACCCAGAGTCGGAGTCTGAAGAGACCAACCAGACCAGCGGGACGTACGTGGACGCGATCAGAGACGAGGAGGGCCGAGCGACCGGACACATCACCGTCGTCCGACGCCATCGAGGCACTGTCGTCCGGCTCGTCGTTGAGCCCGAGTTGGAACGAGCGTACGCGTTCGTCCGGAACGAGAACGGTGATCTCCTGGATATCGTGACAGCCGACAGCACCACCGTGTCGACTACCGCCGATGGGAACGACATCGGCACACAGGGGTGTACAACCAGTCAGGAGTGTAAGGGGTGCTGTACGATCCTCTGTGATCTTGGAGAGATCTACGATGTCGTCTGCTGTGACGACGACTTCCCCGGTGGTTGCTACAGAGACAACACTGGCGACTGTTGTGACCGACTGATCTGTTGTTGATGCTTCGGAAGTCGGTCGGTGTTCTCATTGCGCTCGGAGTCCTGCTCGCCGTGGTCAGCGCCGTCGGTGTGGTCGAGACAGAACCCACCTCGGTGACGCCACATCCGACCGACGAACAGCTCCAGCGTGAGGACACAGTCACAGTCGTCAACGCCAGCGGGGAGTTTGCGGCTGATCTCAGGCTGATCACGCACAGAGCCGACGCACTCGCGGGGAACGACGACACCGTGAGCAACTTCACGCTCGGCGTCGGCGGATCCCAGCGGTTCAGTTCACCGGAGCCCCGTGTCGGCACAGTCCCACGACTGAACCGCACCCAACGCCGCACAGCGGGGTTCAACCAGACTGTTCCGGAGTCGAGGAGTGGGCCACTGGCGTTAGTGGACGCTGAACCGGGGTCACGAGATGTCACGGTCCTGCTTCCGAGTCCAGACCGTCTCGCCTCGCTTCCGGCGACGACGTACGGTCAGGTGATCGCTCACGAGATGGAACACTTACCGTACCGATCAGCCGACGAGCGTACCGTCTCGATCACTCGGCCGGTGTACACAGATACGATCCTGGCCAGCCGGGCTGTCAGAGAAGGTGTCGCAGAGCACACCGGGGCACGGTACGTCGAGATGTACGGTGGAGACTTCGACCGATCAGCACCAAACCCAGAGGGCCACTGGCGCAATCGGCTCACCTCGGCACTGTATTACGAGGGATACCGGTACGCCGAAGCGACCGGGCTGCGGGAGAATAGCGGCGCCGAGATCACTTCAACAGCAGAACTGCTCCACCCGACAGCAAACAGGTCTCCTGGGGCACTGCCAGATCGGCAGTTCGCGCGTCAACTCGACGGTGTCACCGAGCCGATGGCGACGAACCGTCTCGGTGAGCTACTCGTCAGGGAACTGCTCGTGTCCCGCGGCGAAGCGCCGGGGCGCGCCGGCGAAGTCGCGGCCGGCTGGCGCAACGGCCGCATCGACCGGTACGACACGCCGGACGGCACCGTCACTGTCTGGACGACAGTCTGGGCGAACGAGACGGCCGCGGCGACGTTCGCTCGCGTCTACGAGACGAACGTCCCGACAACGCGCGTCGGCTCGTTCGACCGGGGCCAGTGTGGCTCGACGGAACGTCTGTTGCTCGTCGACGGGCGACGAGTGACTGTCGTCCGGTGTAGCTGACCCGTCCGTCGACCGATCCGCGCTCCGAGAGTCGAAGCGCTTACGACCGTACCCCGACCACACACCACAACGACCGTTCTCCGGAGTGATTTCGAGCATGTCAGACGCACACGACGACGCCGCCGGCGGTAGGGCAGATGTCGACCGCCCGGACGCGGACGGTCTGCGGACGCCGATCGTCGCGGTTCTGGGCCACGTCGACCACGGGAAGACCAGTCTGTTGGACAGGATTCGCGGCTCTGCGGTCAGCAAGGGTGAGTCGGGCGCGATCACCCAACACATCGGGGCGACCGCCGTTCCGCTCGAGACGATCTCGGGGATCGCGGGCGAGTTGGTCGACCCGGACGACTTCGACCTCCCGGGGTTGTTGTTTATCGACACCCCGGGCCACCACTCGTTCACCACGCTCCGCTCCCGCGGGGGGGCGCTCGCGGACATCGCCGTGTTGGTGATCGACGTGAACGACGGGTTCCAACCGCAGACGGAGGAGGCCGTCGAGATTCTCAAGCGGACGGGGACACCGTTTGTCGTCGCCGCCAACAAAGTGGACACGGTGCCGGGGTGGAACCCACAGCCGGAGACGCCGATCCAGGCGTCGATGAACGCACAGTCGGACCGCGCGACCTCGGATCTGGAGTCCAACGTGTACGAACTGATCGGCCAACTGTCGGACGCGGGGTTCTCGGCGGACTTCTACTGGCGGGTCCAGAACTTCCAACGCAACATCGGTGTCGTCCCCGTCTCCGCCGAGACCGGGGAGGGGGTCGCGGACCTGCTGACCGTGATGATGGGGCTGTCCCAACGGTACATGCGCGAGGAGATGGAGATCGACGTGACCGGCCCCGGCGCGGGGACGGTGTTGGAGGTGAAAGACGAACGCGGGTTCGGCGCCACCTTGGATGTGGTGTTGTACGACGGCACCGTCCGCGAGGGCGACACGATCGTCGTCGGCGGCGAGGAAGGCGCCATCGTGACGGAGGTGCGGGCACTCCTGCGGCCCCAGCCGTTGGCGGAGATCCGCACCGAGAAACAGTTCGAGCAGGTGTCGTCGTTGTCGGCGGCGGCGGGGATCAAGATCGCTGCCCCCGACCTCGACCGTGCGATGGCGGGCGCGCCGGTGCGGGTCGCTAACGATGAGAACGTCGACGACGTGATCCGCGAGGTGGAACAGGAGATCGCCCAGATCGAAGTCGACACGAAAGACGAGGGAGTCGTCGTCAAGGCCGACACGCTCGGCAGTCTGGAGGCGATCGCCTCCGCGATGAAGGAAGCGGAGATTCCGATCCTCCGCGCGGAGGTGGGTGACGTGGCGCCACGCGACGTGGCGGTCGCCGAGACCGCCCACGAGGAGACGAACCGCGTCATCCTCGGGTTCAACGTCGACGTGTTGTCCGACACCGAACAGAAGCTCGACGAGTCGGAAGTCGAGTTGTTCTCTCACGACGTGATCTACCAGCTCGTCGAGGACTACGAGGCGTACGTCGACGAGATCCAACGCGCCCAACAGGAGACCGTGTTGGACAAGATCGTCAGACCCGCCCGGTTCCGCATCCTCCAGGACCACACGTTCCGCCAGAACGACCCCGCGGTGGTCGGCGTCGAGATCGTCTCGGGAACGGTCCAGAACAACCGCAACGTCGCCCTGTTCGACGGTGACGAACCCGAACGGGTCGGCGAACTCTCCGGGATTCAGGAACAGGGTGACGACGTGGAGGAGGCCCGCGCCGGCAACCGCGTCTCCGTCGCCATCGACGGCCCGACGGTCGGCCGCGACATCGAGGAGGGTGACGAACTGTGGACGGAGCTCCCGGAGAAACACGCCAAGATCCTCGAACAGGAACTGACCGAGGAGATCACCGCCGACGAACGCGAGACGCTGAAGGCGTATCTCGACCGCCGCCGGAACAAAGATCCGTTCTGGGGGAAGTAGACGGCTACCCGGACACTCTTGTTTTCTCGCTCCTCCCTGCGCTCGGCGATTCGGTCCACGAACTCCGCCGGCCGTGTGAGCGTGTTTCCTTCAACCCCACTCGTCTTCTCATCTTGATAAGTTATGAAAACCCAACTGCGTGGCCACATCACCACTCGAATGAACCATGAGTATCCTTCAGAAGACGTTCCCCCGAAACAGGGAGAAATGTATTAGTAGTCGCGTGTCCTACAATAGTACGGGTGTGGAAGAATGGCAACGAGCAACCACAGTAGCGACAGCGCTGGAGAGTACGCCAACCAGTCGCTCTCGCGGTACGACCTGTTGCTGGCGGCCGTCCCAGTGCCGTTGGTGACCGGGGTCGTGACAGCCGCCACACTCGGCACGCTGCCGGTGGCGAACGGCCTCGGTGCAGGTGCGCTCGTGTCGATGTTGATCGTCCTCTACGGCATGTTCTTCGCCGCCCCGAACGCCTGACACGACCGGCAGTTCACCCACACGTCTCGGCCGAGGGTTCAAGTACGGTGCCGTGACCAGACGCCCCGTGTTCGACGCACCCGCGGAAGGGATCTACGTCTGGCTGGGACTGGCCGCCGTCGCGGCGGCGACACTGACTACCGCGGTCGGCCTGCCGACCGGGCCACCACCCGCGCCGACGCAGGCGGCGACGACAATCGACACAGTCGCCGGAAGCGAGGCGCCGGCAAGTGCGACACACGTTCTCGCCGCCGACCGCGTCCGAATCGGTCCGGGGAGTTTGACCGTCCGCGCCGACGGCACGACGGCAACGGCCGAGTTCCTGTACGGTCCGATCACGGTCGCCGGCGACGGCGCGTTGGCGGCGCTCGCCCGCGGAGTGTCGCCACGTCAGCTGTTCGACGCGCCGTCGACACTGCGACAGGCCGTGGCGGCCGCTCGCGAGCGAGTGCCGACCTGGCGGTCCGGATCACGGCTCCGGGTCGCGCGGGTCGTGTGGGGGCCGGTAACGGTGACGGTGGTTGATGTCCAGTAGCGCGGAGTCGCCGGTCGTCGGGTTAGTCGCGGCCGCGACCGTCGTGGCGGCGGTGAGCGGCTACGCACTGGTGCTCGCCGACGCAGACACACCCACGGACCGCGACGAGACGGTCGCGACGACCACGCTCTCGCGTGCACACACGGCGGTCACGAGCGGCGGCGTCGCCGTCCCGGCGCGGCTGGCGAACGCGACAAGCGCCGTGCCGCCGGAGTACGATCTTCGGGTGACGCTGTCGGCGGCCGGGCGAAACTGGCGCGCCGGGGACCAGCCGCCGAGCGATCCCGCCGCGGTCGCGGCAGACGACCGGCGGGTAGGGGTCGCTGTCGGCCCTGGTCGGATCAGACCCGGTCGCCTGCGGGTGGAGGTGTGGCGATGACGAGCGCCGTCTTGGACGCGGCGTTGTGTCTGTTGTTCGTCAGCGCCGCCGTCGTGACCGTCGTCGACGCCCGCAACCGCGCCGGGTCGCCGGAGCCCGACAGTTTCGGAGCAGACCACGCGGGTCGCGTCTCGATTCAGACGCTGACGACGGTGACGACGACACTCACGGCACAGGTGCCGACGCCGAACCGACCGGAGACGGTTGAGTGGAGACGACGCGGGACACTCGCCGAACTGCTCGCGGTCGGACTCGCAGACGACGCCGTGCGGGATGCCGTTCGCGGTGTCGTCACACGACTGCTCCCGCGGCGGACGGCCGTCCGCGTCCGGTCTGCCACCGACCGCACGTTCGTCGGGTCCGACACCACCGAACTGCCGCAGTCAGGGTTTCGCGTCGGCCCACGGCCACCCGCCGGCGCCGTCGGTGCCGCGAGCACGACACTCCCGACCGCGACGGACGGCCGAGTCAGACTCACCGTCAGGTGGTGGTGGTGAGTCTCGCCGTCCGGCTCCGTCGGCTGGCGAGGACCGACCGCGCCCGGGTGCCGTTTGCGCTCGTCGGCGTCGTCTTACTCGTCGGAGCGCTCGTGTACGCAGGAACGTTGGGTGCCCGCGGCCCAGTCGACCGACGCGACGCGACCGGCACGGCACTCGACCGTGCGGAGACGACCGCTCGGACGGCTGTCCGTGTCGCCGGTCGAGCGGCAGTGCGTGAGACAGCGCGCGAACCGGTCGTCGTGCCGGCCGACACGACAGCCGGCGAGGCGGTCACCGACAGCCGACTCCGTGGGACCGTCGCACTCCGGACGGCCGCCGCCGTCCGCCGCGCGCTCGGGACGACACGGGTAGGAGCTGTCACCGTCGAGAGCAGTCTCGCGGGTCCACCCACGGGGTGGAACGCGAGCCGACTGGTCGACCGGATCGGCGTCGTCCCGACCGCAGACGGCGCGGGCGTTGAGCTTCGGGTGCCGGTCGTCCACACTGCCCGACGCGACGGAGCAGTGATCACACGTCGGCAGGACACGCTCCGTGTTCGGCTCCGAATCCCGTTGTTCGCGGTCGCCGAGCGGGTGCAACGGTACGAGCGCCAGTTGAGCCACGGACCGATCCAGCCGGGGCTCGGCCGGCGACTCGGCGGGCGACTGACCGCACTGGCGGAGGCACGCGGGCTCGCACAGTACGGCGGCGCCGGGATCGAGAACGTTGTCGCGAACAGACACGTCGCCGTCGCGACGAACGGAGCGATCCTCCGGACACAGCGCACGACGTTCGGCCGAGCCGACGCCACCGGACGGGGCGCGCTCGTCAGAGCGGTCGCGCGGACGGCGGTCGACGACACGTTGTCGGTCGCCGCAGGCTCTGCTCCGCCGGTCTCACGCCGTCAGGCTATTCTTCAGGGTGTGCGCGCGACACACGACACACAGCCACGGCTCGCGGAGACGGGAAAGCCGACGACAGTCGTCGGCGTCAACCACACCGCCGACACGGCGTATCTCGACGCGCTGTCGGATGTCGACGAACTGGCCGAGAGAGCGTACCGCGGACGGGTCCAGCGACAGATCGACACCACCCGTGAACGGCGCGGCCGGGAGCCGCCGCCACACACCCCCGGCCGGAACTGGACACTCGTCGGGCAGACGACGACCGAACGCACTGTCGTCGTCGACCGCAACCGGGCAACGCCACGCGGACGGACTCTTCTCGTCGCCGAGCGCACGCTTCGAGTCCGGTACGTCACGGTGCGTCGGTGGCGACACGACCCACCCGAGGCCAGTCGAACGCCCGTCGACCGAACAGAGACGCCTCGACCAGAAACGAGTCGGACCCGCGAGACACGAGTGCGGTGGAGCGACCGCTACCGTGTTCGGGTTCGCGACACGGGTGTCTACGACCCGACACTCCCCGGGCCGACGGAGCGAACCGATCCCGTGTTTCGACGCGGCGGTGCACACGACGGACAGAATCTCGCCCCGGCGGCGAGACAAGCGGTGCCGTCACCCGCGACGGTCGACCGGATCGCGCTCCGGGCCGTCGAACGGGGTGACGACACCCGGAGCCGTCCCCTCCGGGGACAGATCCCGCCGGGCGTCGAGCAGTGGCTCCAGCGCGACCTCGCCGGGCTCCGGGAACGGGTTCGGAACCTGAGCGTCCGCGTCGACGGTGGTGCGCTCGCGGCCGGACACCTCACCCCGACGGACGCGCTGCTCGCTGAACTCGCCGACCGGCGCGCGACGCTGATCGACGCCGACCCGCCGTACGACGGCGTCGCGGGCAGACTCCGAGCTGCGATCCGGGCGCGGTATCTCCGTGCTGTCGCGACCCGCCTCCGCGAGCGCCGGGAGGCGGCCGCGACGGCTGGCACCGTCCGTCGGGCACTCGTCGACGCGGTGCCGGTGACCGGCGATCAGCTCCGAGCGGCCACACGCGCGGCGGCGACAGACGCCGCGCCACCTCCCCGTGCGGTCGTCGAGGGTCCTGGCGGGGCGTTCACGCTCGTCCCGGACGCGGCACCGTCGTATCTCACCCTCGGGCCGGTCCCCGGCCGAGTAGACGACGATCTCTCGAACGACACCAGGGTGACGCCGTTGGCGGCACGCAACGTGAACGCCGTCACCGTGCCGTTCGCCGACACTGGCGACGCTGTCGCCGGTTGGCTCGCGACCGACACGCAGACGACAACACTCGGGACAGCCGGCCGGGCGCTAGCGGCGACAAACCGCACGCTCGCGGCGTCGTCACTCCCCGCAGATGTCGACCGGACGGCAGTGCAGGCAGATCGCACCAAGCTCCGGCAGGCGACCTCGCCGGGTGTCGACCGCGTCGAACACGCCGTCCGAGACCTCTTGGAACGCCGACTCGGCGTCTCGCAGTCGGAGGCACGCGAGACCGTCACGGCGGCAAGCGCCGGTCGCGGGGTAGGGGTCCGAGCCGCTGCGGCCGCGAACGGGAGCTACGCGACGACGGTCGCGGCTACTGCCGGCCGCCGACACGACCTTTCGCCATCGGCCCGTGACGAACTAGCCGTTCGGCTCCGGGTCGAACTCCGGGCGGTCGTCGAGAAACGGGTGACAGTGCCGGCCGACCCCGTCGCCGCGGCCGTCGACGGCCGGCGGCGGTTCGTCGACAGGGTGGTCACAGAAGCCGCCGCCCAGGGCACGGAACGCGCCGGCGAGCGACTCCGGAGACGGCTCCTGCCGGATGCGTTCGAGACCGTCCTCGCCGGGCTCCCGGTCGCGCCCGTGCCGGGCTACTGGTACGCGACGGCCAACCTCTGGTACGTCGCGGTCAGAGGTGAACACCCGTTGTTCACTGTCACCGCCCGGCGGCCCGGGTCGAACCACACCCGACTCCGCTACACCCGCCGGAACGCAACTGTCCGGATCGACGTGGACGCCGACGGCCACGAGGAACTGCTCGGACGGAACCGACCGATCAGGTTCCGGACGGAGACGGTCGCCGTCGCCGTCGTCCCGGCCGGCAAGAACGGTGTCGGTGACGTGGACGGAAACGCCGACGAACGCTCGTCGGAGTGGGCCTGTCCGGACGGCGTCGCCTGTGTGACGACCGCAGACGAGAACCAGACGGACGCGACAGCGTCGGCAACCGAGACAGACACGAGGAAGCCAGTCACCGACACGCTCACTCGGCGTCGGCGAGCAACGACGAGCCGGTCATCTCTGGCGGTGGTTCGATACCCAGAAGCGACAACAACGTCGGCGCCACGTCTGGAAGACTCCCGCCGTCCCGCACGACTCTCCCGCCGTCACCACCCGCGGGCGTCAGTGAGACGAACGGCACCGGGTTGAACGTGTGTGCCGTGTGCGGGTCGTCTGCGGTCCCCATATCGTCGGCGTTGCCGTGGTCGGCAGTGACGAGCGCGTGTCCGCCGGCGTCGGCGACGGCCGTCAACAATCGGTTGAGCTGTTCGTCGACCGCCTCACAGGCTGTGATCGCGGCCTCGTAGTCGCCCGTGTGGCCGACCATGTCCGGGTTGGCGTAGTTCAACACGAGCACGTCCGGGTCCCGGTCGGCAATCACGCGCCGAGCGGTGTCGGTCACCTCACTCGCACTCATCGCTGGCGTCTCGTCGTAGGTGGGTACGTCCGGCGACTCGACGATCTGACGGATCTCCCCGTCGAACGCCACCTCACGGCCGCCGTTGAGGAAGTAGGTGACGTGTGCGTACTTCTCTGACTCGGCGATCCGGAGCTGTGTGAGTCCGTGGTCCGACAACACTGCACCCAGCGTCGCCGCCGGCTGTTCCGGCGGGAACGCGACCGGGAGATCGAACGTCTCGTCGTACTCGGTCATCGTGACGAGTTCGACCGTCGGCGGCGTCGTCGCCACCCCCTCGGTGTGCCAGTCGTCGGGCCGCACGTCGGCGAGCATCCGGGTCAGCTGGCGGGCGCGGTCCGCACGGAAGTTACAGAACACCGCCGCGTCACCGTCGGCGAGCCCAGCGTGGTCGCCGACGACGGTCGGCTCGACGAACTCGTCGGTGTCGCCGCGGTCGTAGGAGGCCTCGACGGCCGCGACCGCGGAGTCGGCGGTGTGGTCAGCCTCGCGGGTGACGATCGCGTCGTAGGCGCGTCTCGTCCGATCCCAGTTCTGATCGCGGTCCATCGCGTAGTACCGCCCCGCGACGGTCGCGACGCCTCCGGTGCCGGCGTCCGCGGCGACCTGTTGTAACTCCGCGAGATACTCCCGGCCGGCGTCGGGTGGTGTGTCCCGGCCGTCGGTGAACGCGTGCGTGACGGCGTCGACACCGCAGTCGGCGGCCGTCCGGATCAACGCGTGGAGATGTGACTGTGCGGCGTGGACACCGCCGTCGCTGACGAGCCCGAGCAGGTGGAGACGGCCGTCGTCGGCGTGATCCAACGCCCGTTCGATCGCGTCGACACCGTCGAACCCACCGTCGGCGACCGTGTCGTCGATCCGGGTGTACGCCTGAGAGACGACGCGGCCGGCGCCGACGTTCTGGTGGCCTACCTCACTGTTCCCCATCTGTCCCTCCGGGAGCCCGACCGCCCGGCCGTGTGTTCGGAGTGTCCCGAACGCGCCGGCCTCGCGAATCCGGTCGAACGTCGGCGTCTCGGCCGCTCGGACGGCGTCCCGTCGGTCGTGATCCCCCAACGCCCACCCGTCGAGCACGATCAGCGCCGCGCGCATACCTGCCGGTCGCCATCCGGCGGCTTCGCTCTGTCGGTCCGGCCGAAGAGTTACGCCGGGGTGGCGCAGTGAGCGAGGCGTGCGTGACACGGACGACACCGACGACGACCAGCCCGAGCGGGGACGCGACCCGGTCGACCGAGTACTCGCCCGACTCGACAACGCGGTCGAAGCGGCACGGAACGCTCTCGCGGCGATCGACCGCGGGGACGGTAACAGCACTGTCGGCCGACTCGGTGCGCTCCGCAACCAACTCGACGCGATCCGACGGACGCTCGACGCGGGCGACAAACTCCCAGCGGGGGTCGCCTCGTTGTTGGACCGACGGATCGACCGTTTCGACAAACGTGTCCGACTCGCCGTCGACGCGGTCTCGACGGCGTGAGTTGTCACCGTCGACAGAGAACGTGACCGCTCGCGGCGGGGGTCCCGACCACCCGCGGCGGTCGCCTCAGATGTAGCCCAGCGTGTCCTCGACCCGGCCCAGCTCCGGGCCGGTGGTCTCCTCGCCGGCGACGTAGTCCGTGTCGTTGGCGAGCAGGCCAGAGCCGACCAACGGTGCGCCGTAGTTGACCGTCCCCAAGTCGGCGTACACGTCGAGGCGCTCCTCGACGGCGACGAGTTGCTCCTCCGTCGACTGTGGGTGACAGATCACACCATCACTCGTCGCGACCGCCGCGGTGCCGACCGTCTGCACGTCCGCCAGCTGGCCGCGTTCGACCGGCACGGCGAGCGTCTCCTCGATCACGTCGACGGCCGCCGCCGACAACTCCGGGTGGACGATCGCGCCGGTGTCGTTCGCGAGCACGACGTTGCCGGCGGCGTTCAGCGTGCCGGGGATTGGTGCCACCTCCCCGTCGGTCGCGTCGTCGATCCGGGCGAGTTCCTCGTCGGTCGCCTGATCGGAGACGACGATACCAGCGTCGTTTGCGACTGCAAGCGAGCCGACTGTGCCGGAGCCACCGACGGTCGTCGCGACTGGCTCCACGCCGAGTTCGGCCGCCAGCGTCGCGGTCAGGTCGTCGTCGACACTCGGGTCGACCAGCAACACGTCGTCGGTCGCGCGGGCGTAAACGCCCACGTACGACGACCCAGTGAACGATGCAGTGAGCACGTTTCGTTATGCCGGCTCCGCCTCGACGACGACATCACCGTCTTCGTCGAAGCGAGCGGCGCGGACACGGATCGAACTCGGCGGCTTGCTCCGCCCGGACTCCCACACCGCCTCGTTGAGTGCGGGGTCAAGCCGGACATCCTCCTCGTCGACCGAGAAGTGTTTGCCGAGGTGCCGTCGGATCAGCATCATCGCGCGGTCGGCCTGTTGGTTGCTCGGTGCCTGCTTCGCGTCGCGCAGCGGGACCGTGACGACCCGCTCCTCGAAGTCACTCGCGCTCATCTCACTCGTCCGTGTCGCTACGCCGCCAGTGGCGTCGTTTCGGGTTGCGCGTCGTCTCTGTGTCTGTCTTCATCATGACCCACGCCGGAACCCGGCTGTTCTGTCGTTCCAGCTTGGCCAGCCGCTTCTTTTTCGCCTTCGACTTGCCACTCATTGTGAACCGTTGGTTCGTCTGGGGCACGTATATTCTTGTTCATCCGACGGCCCAACCGGACTGCCCGTCTGTCGTGCCGTCTACTCCCGCGTGGCCTGCTCACAGCGGAGCAAGGCGGAAGCCAACCTCTTCAGGGGTGGGTAGCTGACAGACGACTGTTGCCTCTGGGAACGACTCCCGTGCCCGGTCGGCGGCCTCACGAGCGACCGTGACCAGATCAACAGTGTGGTGGTCCGGCGACGCGGTGGGCGACTGGACCGTGTTGGCGGTGTTTGCCGTCTCCAACAGCCCCTCGTCCGGTGTCGCGGTCCACGGGACGGGGGAGCGCCTGGAACCGGCACTCGTTGCCGCCGGCGCCACGAGTTGGTGGCTCCGACGACTCGTGACACTGTGTCACGGGACTGTCGTGGGCAGGCGACGATTGCGTTGTTGCTGGTCGGACTTGTGGCGTTGGTCGTTTTCGGGTTCCTGTTGGCGACCGTCGTCGGACTCGACATCCTCCCGCCGGCGCTGGGGTGACCTGAGGACGCACGCTGTGGTCGCAGGCGTTGCCCGGCGGTCGTGGCGGGGACGGGCGTTGCCCGGCAGTTGGAGCAGGCAACAGACACTTCGCACTCACGCGTGACACGCAAACGAGCGATGTCACGAGAGAGCTACAGAGAAGGACTGACCGCGCTGCGGGACGACGTGCTCTATCTCGCAGAGCTCGTCACCGACCGGCTGCGGGACGCGTTGGAGGCGTTGGACGCACACGACGAACAGACCGCCCGGCGGGTGATCGAGTCGGACGACGAGGTGAACGAACTCTACCTCGAACTGGAGAGCGACTGTGTCGACCTGCTCGCGCTCCAACAACCGGTCGCGGGTGACCTCCGACTGATCGTCGCCTCGTTCAAGATCCTCACCGACCTCGAACGGATCGGGGACCTGGCGGTCAACCTTGCGGAGTACGCCCTCGACGCGGCGTACACGCTCGCGCCGGAGGTGGACGTGCGGCAGATCGGCGACGCGGTGGTCGACAGCGTGGAGGCGGCGACCGCGGCGTTCGCCGAGGAGGACGCCGCGGCGTGTGCGGCCGTCGACGAGAAGGACAACGAGATCGACACACTGTGTGAAGCCGCCAGCGAGACGGTCGTCCGGACCCTGGTCACCCGCGACGCGGACGACGGCGACGAACTGCTCTCGGAGGTGTCCCGGTTGTTGTTGACGATCCGCGATCTGGAGCGGGTCGGCGACCACGCGGTCAACGTCGCCGCCCGCACCCTGTTTGCGGTCGAGAACGACGACTCGTTGCTGTAGTAAACTACCCCACCCTACTCCCTCGGCGCATACGCGCCTCGGTCCTTGAGGGTGGGGCTACCGATAGAGCAGAGTTCTATCGAGGCCTCGAAAGGCGGAGCCTTTCGGTGGCTTTGATGTGGACTCCCGGCAATCAGTCGCCAGCAATAGGCTGGTAACTCTCGCC
>ERZ1034488.70-NODE-70-length-24430-cov-40.670482_pt1 | contig 24430 bp, 24 predicted proteins | sample MGYA00520646_ERZ1034488 | MGnify/ENA primary metagenome ERZ1034488 (study PRJEB33760, sample SAMEA4777686) | hypersaline lake metagenome | biome: hypersaline environment; feature: brines | place: Spain | collected 2012-08 | depth 0 m ...
AAAGTCGTCTGTATCTCAGAACCACCGAAACCGATCAAGAATGACGCAGACACAGGCTCTCACAAAGACGCTCGTGTCCAAGACAAGCGAATTCCCCGGTGTCTAAACCACCTGCGCTCATCTGTAGAAGCGAATACCCGTCGTTTCGATCCTCTCTGATCACAGGTGTCAGTTCGTTACTCTGCCGACTCTACACCCAATCTTCCGCAGGTACTGACTGCTACAGATGAGCAAACCACCTAAAAAACTGATATTCTAGTGTAGTGGCAATATATCTCTTCAATGGTATCCACGCAAATATGCGAGAGAACATATGACAGATATAATACAATATGATGCCTATTTTATTTTTGACACATATCTGGTCACATTGATATCCAAGCTAAAGAGAATATTTGCAACGCCGAGGGTGAGATTTGAACTCACGTGTCCGAGCGGACAGCAGATTTCGAATCTGCCGCCTTGACCAGGCTAGGCTACCTCGGCTTGATATATACTATTCGATATGACAATTAATCGGTTTCGATTTCATTGAGCTCGCTATGTTTCTGCTCGGGCGGACAGGGCTGATAATGTCGCCGCCTCTCGAATATCACGGAGTGAGCAGTACCATGCACCGCGGACACCATGCCCATCATTTTCGACAGGAGATTCGAGTGGAACAAGCTCATCCCAGGTAAATACAATAACAGTGCGTTCTGTAGAAAACGGGTCAATGAGCGTTTCCCAGTCTTCAGCCGTCATCGGGCCATCAGTCCCACGATGCTGTTCAACTCGGTCTGTTACACGTGCATAATGTGTGATTGCAGAAATTGGTGCTGTCCGGTAGAACGCAAGATACTCAAATGACTGACGGGTTCTGTCATATGATTTTGGCGACGGATAGAGACCATCGCGACAGCGTTCAAATGTATCCGGTTGTGTCGCCACAACACAGACACTCCCATCGCCAGGAGCGTCATCAGACGGCGTATCCGTGGCAAACCGATCAAGATCCATATATATTGTCTGTATGCAATGCAGAAAATACCCCAGTGTCAGTTCAAATAATGACCGTATACCAGAACTAACGCGTCGTTTATCTGTACGACGGATATAATGGTTGTAATGGGACGCAGTGCGGTTACATCGCTCGAGGCGATGACCAAGAGAAATCAAGATGATAACTCACCGGCACTCGTTGTCGATAGTGTAGGTAAGCAATTTGGCAGTGGAGACAGTGCTGTCACTGCAGTTGACGATGTGAGTTTCAGTGTTGAACGTGGTTCAATTGTTGGATTACTTGGACCAAATGGAGCAGGAAAAACGACACTAATTAAATCTATTCTTGGAACGGTTCTTCCAGATACAGGGGCAATTCGAGTGCTCGGCACCGATGTCAAGAATGAGCGGCGAGCGGCGTATGCGAATGTTGATGCGATGCTTGAGGGTGCTCGAAACGATTATTGGCGACTCACTGTACAGGAAAACCTTCGATACTTTGCGACAATCAGCGGTATTAATCCGGACTCTGTCGCTACTCGGCATGCACGATTACTTGAGCGGCTGGATCTCACTACGTGGGCAGATACACCGGTACGAGATCTCTCACGCGGTATGAAACAGAAAGTATCTCTCGCAAGTGTACTCGCCGGGGGAGCCGAACTTCTATTTCTTGACGAACCAACGCTTGGATTAGATGTTGAGGGATCTCGTACGCTCCGGAGTGAATTGCGTCGACTCGCGATTGAAGATGGACTGACAGTCATCCTCAGTAGCCATGATATGGCAGTCATTGAGGATGTTTGTGACCGTGTTATCGTGATGGCTGATGGGGGTATTGTTGCCGATAGCGATGTTGAAACACTTGTAGAAACGGTTGGAGGTGACCGACTCCAGATCAAGAGCAATGATCTAACTCCACGCATTGTGTCAAGACTTCGTGAACGTATCACAAAGACAGCACTCAAAGCAACTATCGATAGTGACTCTGACCCTCACATTGAAGTTGAGATTTCAGAAGTATCATTGTATAGATTATTTAATATATTAGAGGGAGCGGATGTAGAGATTGAGCAGATTCAGACAATCGAAGTCGGACTTGAGGAAGCATTAATTGAGTTGACGAGTACTCAATCACAAGCTGACACTCGAACACAGGCAGGCAGTGTGGATGAATCACATACCAAAGTGGGTGATCCATCTGTCAATAAAAACCAACAGGAAGCGAAATCACCGGGAGGTACTGAGATATCCACTGACAGCATTCAGCGTAGTAATCATTCTGAGAGTGATATGGGCAGATCACGAGAACATGATATATGACCGATTCTCAACTCTTCTCTACAGCACATCAAGACGACACAGAGCAATCAGACCCACAGCCAGCCACGTATTATCATCTCACGCGAGCAGTTCTTCTCCGTGAGTTCTTATTGTTTATTCGGTATCCGGCAAACGCGGTTGGTGGAATTGTAGTTGCTTTATTTTTCTTTATTGTGTTATTTTATGGCGGACAACTGCTAGCTGGGCGAGCATTAGCTGATTCAATTGAGGGTATTGTTGTCGGTTACTTTCTGTGGACACTGTCATCTGGTGCGTATGCATCGATATCGAATGATATCGGAAGCGAGGTCCAATGGGGGACACTTGAGAGACATGTCACCACACCATTCGGATTCGCGCCTGTTGCGCTACTCAAAGGTGTTGCCAAACTTGTTCGGACATTTCTCACATCGGCGGTGATCCTTGTTGGGATGTTGCTAGTGACAGGAACTAAACTTGCATTTCCTCCGGTAACAGTCATAGTGGTTGCAGGAGCGAGTGTTGCGTCCGTACTCGGACTTGGCTTTGCTGCTGGGGGAATCACGGTATTATATAAGCGAGTTGGAACGTGGCTCGGACTTCTTCAATTTGGATTTGTTATTCTTGTCTCAGCACCTGTTTTCTCAATTCCGTGGCTTCGGGCACTTCCGTTAGCACACGGAAGTGCGCTTCTCCAGCGAGTGATGGTTGATGGGACACGCCTCTGGGAATTTAGCATCACTGAAATCAGTCTGTTATTCGCTATTGCAGTCGTATATCTCCTTGGCGGCTATGTTGTTTTTCACTACGCAACACGCCGAGCACGACGGCTTGGTGTGCTTGGCGATTATTAGTGGATTTTACTCCAGAACGGTTCTTGAATGATGGGTGGAGTTGAGCGTATTGTGGTATAATTACCATGCGTAAGATGAGAGAAATTCAATATACTTCTTGTTAGTATTATGACCCCCGACTTGGGGCAATGCGTGCAAGCGTCAGATATAGTCCAAACGCAGCGAGAAGTAACCCAGCGAACTGCGTGCCAGCTGTTGCAATAAACCCAACATCATACAACAATGGCGCAGTCATAAACCAACCTCCAAAGATCGTTGTTAGCACTGCTGGAGCAAGCGCAACGACACCATCTCGGCGAAGCAGCCGAAGACTCTGAACCGCAAAAACAAGCCCGAGAAGACTGCTTGAAACGATACTTCCGGTAAATGCTGTTGATGAACCACCAATCAATGGGGTCACACCAGCGAGTAAACAGCCAATAACCCCAATCACAGCGCTGGTGAGTAAGAATGACTCATCCCGCTGTTCAGCACTTCGTGCATCTGATGTGAATGACATCCTATCTGAAAGTATGTCCGATGGTCTAAAAATTAGTGGGGGTTGCCAACTGTCATATATTCAGACTCAGAGATACTCTCCACAATCCATCCAATCGGCAGCCGAAGGCTACTATTCACTCCAGTACATAATATTCATATGCGTTTATTTTGGCATCGGCGCGACCCTCGGCTTCGAGATAATGCTGGGCTGGCCGCTGCAGCACGGGCTGATTCTGAGTCGGTTCTACCAGTATATGTATATGATTCAGACTTATTTGGCGCCATTGGGGAGCGACAACAGGCATTTTGGATGCATGCGGTTCGTGAGCTCAAGGAAGCATATCGTGAGCGCGAAAGTGATCTTATCGTTCGTGCTGGCGATCCAGGCGACATCATTCCAGCATTAGCTGAAGAGTATGACATCGATGGTGTACACTGTAATCAGCACTATCGACCGGGACGCCAGTCTCGGCGCGAGCGTGTTGCAAGTGAACTTGATAAGTCTGGGATTGCATTTGACGTTCGAACAGATCACGTGCTTGTTGACCCCGGTCGGCTTGATGCATCATATCCAAATCATAGTCAATTTCACAATGATTGGGAAGATGTTCCAAAACGGTCAGCATATGATTCACCACCGGCTGAGACGCTTGTCGATATTACTGATAGCAAAACTGTCCCTGTCCCAACGGTTGAGATCGATCTTCCACCTTCGGGGTATGAGGCTGCGCGAGACCGCCTTGATCGGTTCTGTGACCGAGGTATTTATGATTATAATGATACGCGTGATGACCTCGCACAGGCTGCTGAGAAACCAACAACAGCAGTGTCACGAATGTCACCGTATCTCTCTGGTGGGATGATTGGTATTCGAGAGGTATGGGACGCTGCAAGTTCAGTATATGAGGCTGTACACGGAAATGAGCGCCGTAATGCCGATAAATATAGATATGAACTCTCCTGGCGCGAACAAAACTATCATTTATTATACTATAACCCTGACCTCGCAGTTTCGAATTATAAATCGATTCCAAACGAGATACAGTGGCGAGATGATGATGAGGCGTTTAAATCATGGGCTCTAGGACAAACCGGCTACCCGCTTGTTGATGCTGGCATGCGGCAACTCAATCGCGAAGGCTATATTCACAACCGTCCGCGACAAGTGGTAGCGAGCTTTTTAACGAAGCATCTCCTCGTTGACTGGCGTCGCGGCGCACGGTACTTCACCAAACAACTCATCGATCATGATTATGCTTCAAATCACGGGAGTTGGCAGTGGATTGCATCAACTGGTACTGATTCCGTTGATGTTCGAATCTTCGACCCTGTGAGCCAGTTGTCGAAATATGACGATGGCGCAAACTTTGTGCGTGAGTATGTTCCCGAATTGAGTGATACACCAACAGAGAAGATTATTGAGTGGCCAACATTGTCGCCTGGTGACCGTGCACAGTTTGCCCCAGAGTATCCTGATCCAATTGTCGGAAGAAATGAAGGGTATGAACGCGCACAACAAACATTTGAGAAGGCGCTCGGAAAGCGATAGATCACACAGCACAGAGACGAAATGTAATCTCGGATGATGCTTATTTCAAACTGAAGCTAATTATTTCTATTTTCTTGAGATAGGTGACCTTTGGCAGCGGCAGTCCTCCCCGGTCACACAATGGTTTTTAGAGTTCCGACCACAGAATGGGTATGCGTCTTGCATTACTTGGCGGAACTGGTGATATTGGCGAAGGTCTTGCACTCCGTTTTGGCTTTCATACAAACCACGATGTTGTCATTGGCTCTCGTGATCCTGATAAAGCACATGATGCAGCAGAAGCATATACTGACGAATTGAATGAACAAGGCGTTGATACGAAAATTACTGGATTTGAGAATGAAATGGCAGCCGATCGCGGAGAGATTGTCTTCTTATGCGTTCCCCCATATCATGTCGCAGATACAGTTGCTGTTGCCGCAGATAGATTATCATCCGATGATATCATTGTCACCCCAGCGGCAGGTGTAAAGCGTGATGAGGATGGATTTCATTATCACCCGCCAAGTGCAGGAAGTGTCACAGCACTTGTTGCCGATGCCGCACCTGACTCAGTCCCTGTTATCGGCGCCTTTCACAACCTTGCAGCGGGGCGACTTACCAATCTCGATGCGGATCTTGGTATCGATACCTTACTAATAGGCGATGATACAACGGCAAAGGAAACGATTGGCGACCTTGCCGAAGATATTGATGGTCTTCGGGCGCTTGATGCCGGAGGCGTTGCAAACGCCGCTGAAGTTGAATCACTGACTCCACTTTTGATTACAGTCGCACAACAAAATGAAGATCTTCATGACCTTGGTGTGACATTCGATTAATACTATTATGATGCCCAGCTTTTCAAATAAAGTACACAGGGCAAGTAACCTATTGAAATCTCGCTGTGCTCTTTAGATACAAAAGTCACATACTGTATCGAGAGGAGTGAGACTGACACGGTTGGATTGAATTCTCACTCAAGTCCCAATCAGGAGAGTTATCTTTATTATGTCGGATTCTCTCTCAGCAAACGCGGTTTTATTTTGATACTAGTATAATATTGAATATATTTTCACTTACGGTATATATCGAAACTAATAGCGATTCTTCTTAAAGTCGTCCATGCAGCTCCTCCCGAAGGTCATCAAGCGTTATTTCTTCCATTGCGAGCACGACAAAAAGATGATAAATAAGATCCGCACTTTCAGCCTGGATTGCTGCTGAATCACTATCTTTTGCTGCAAGAATCGTCTCGGTTGCCTCCTCGCCTAATTTCTCGAGCGCAGCGTTTTCTCCTTTCTCATGCGCAAACAGTGATGCGGTATATGAATCATCTGGTAACGTTTCCCGTCGAGATTCGATTACTGAAAAGAGATCATCAAATACCGTCTTTGGCAATTCATCATCAGTCATATGCTATTATTTTCATCAGATGAAAAAGAATCGTCCGATACACACCTGAATCGCCTCGGCATCAAACCGCATGGTATTTGTCTTAATTTCATATGGACAATTGCTCAAAAAAGGCATCACACAGAGATATGATCGTTTGGGGGAAGGGTTCATACTGCATGAAACTGTTCAACGCCCATCACGATTCGATTGATCAATCAGTTGATACTGCTGTGTCAACATTGTTGTTTTGATTGGCAAAAAACGCGAGATCATGAATTCGACTGTCCGGTGTCAACTCCGGGTGAAATGCAGTGGCAACGACCGCACCATCTTGGACAGCAACCGGATTGTCCTCCCACTGTGCAAGCACTGTCGCGTCCTCACCGGCAGCGTCGATAACTGGTGCGCGAATAAAGACCGCTGGGAATGGTTCATCAAGACCGTCAACATCGAGTGGTGCTTCAAAACTATCGATCTGCCGACCGAAGGCGTTTCGATCAACTGTGACATCAATAATATCAAGCGTCTCAACACGATCATCCTTCGCGTCACGAGCAGCAATAATCAATCCGGCGCATGTGGCAAGAACAGGTTTTCCAGCTTCAACGTGAGCTTGAATTTCAGTATCGATTCCCTCCCGATCTAGTAACCGTGAAATAGCCGTTGATTCGCCACCAGGAATCAAAAGAACGTCGCAATCAGGAACAACACCGGACTGTCTAATTTCAACAATCTCAACGGATATGCTGTGAGATTCTCCAGCACGACGGATAGCTGCTGCATGTTCAGAGACATCGCCCTGTACTGCGACGACACCAGCTTGAATCATATATATACGATAGATTCACAATGACAAAAGATGTCCGTTCAAACGCGTATGACAGAATTATAAAAATCCAATGGGTTTAGCCATGACTGAATCTCTGTGGCGTTCAAATACAAGACGCTGCTACCTAGATTGCAAGTGCATTCAGTACAAGCACACCTACCCCAAAGAGCACACCAAATGCAACGATTGTCTTCGGGTCAATCCGTATTGAATTCCGATCTTCAGCGTCGAAATACCGTACAAGACCTGCACTGGACATTAATCCACCGGAATTTTGTCCGCTACTCATACATCTAATTAAATGATTTCATAGTCTAAATGTTTCGGCTTGTGAGGCATTTTACCAGTTGTTCACGGCGAATGCCACGGGGTTGATGTGATCCCGAGGCGGTTCACTCCTCATTTGTACTGTTCCGTCTTGATAACCGGCATAAAGAAGACCCACGTCCTCAGCTAACAGTCGTTGGTAATTTGACTTTTTATCTGAAGCGGAACACGCACACAGACGTTCCAAATAAACTGATTGTGAGCTTAGATCTAATCGTTGCTCAGAGTGTCACCGACTGGTCAAGACGGCACTCAAAATGGATCTTTAATCGTCGACAGACGGTGTCGCGGTGAAGTATATCTCATATCTGGCTTGCGTAACAACTTTGTAACTCAATCCCTTAACTCTCTTGCTACATCCTGCGAGGGCACTGAGGTCTAGCCGTTGCTGTCGAACCACAATCAAATTGTTGGAGTCAGTTATGGCAAAAAAGCCCTCTCGGGGATGTAGCAGTGTCGTGTCATAGTTTGTGCTGGTTGACGCGTCTACCTGACATTTGGCTTGAGGTGTCGCGTCAACCAGCTCTCATTCCGTCTCATCGATGGAGACAGACGCCTACTCCCCACCGGGCGTTTGTTTCTCGGACAGAGCAGTGTCAAGTGCTTTGTGTTCTTCTGTTCCCCTCAGAATATCAGCTATCTCTGGATACCACCAGTCGGTGGTAATGTGACCACTATTTCTTTTCGACATCGTGTTCGTTTCATTTGGAACGCTTGATAGCGCGTTCCGATTCACATTCGAGTAACGAAGCTCACAGTCACAACATCTGTTGATGGAGCAATAATCCTCCACTGTCAGCGGTAACCCGAATAAAATCGGCTTTGAGACTATCCCGCAGTTCTACGTGTGGGCGCGTAGACACCCGCTACAGTGTTTATAGTCGCTCATAAGTTTGGACACTACTCACGAATGGAGTTGGACCCGAATCCCATTAGACAATTTCTGTTGTGTTACTGAAAGAGGATACGTATCAAGATACAATCGAATGCCCCAGACTTGGACATGACCTCAAGATGATTCATTGGCACCGATGGCACACAATTTATATTGGTCATTCATTATATATAGTGTATGAGTACGACCGAAGACGTGCTAGAGCATCATCTCGAAGTATTCGCCGCGAGAGATGTTGAGGCAACGATGTCAGATTATGCGGATGACGCAACTGTCATCACTCATGATGGGACGTATCACGGGACTGTGGAGATCAGAGAATTATTTGAGACGTTGTATGATGAGTTTGAAACAGCAGTCGAATTCAACTTACAAAGACAGGTTGTTGATGACGACTGCGCATATATCGTTTGGAATGCTGAAACTGACGAAAACGTCTATGAGTATGCAACAGACACATTCGTGATCAATGATGGTAACATTGTCACACAGACCCTTGCTGCAAAGATTGACCCGAAATAGCTGATGCTATCCGATGCATAGATACAGTATTTCAACGGTAGCGGTGGTCACGACACAATACCCAATTCGACCTGCCCAAGATGACGAGATAATATCTTAGATGTGTGGATACATATCTCGGTTACTATATTCCCTGTGAGATACACAGCCGAATGTTCACCACGTCGTCTATGTGAATCAACAGCCAGCTCACGCCGTCACTCTCAAATAACTCGGAGAAAAGCCAATCCGTGGTTTGAGTAACGAAGTCATCGGCTTTGAGATAACTTACCATCCGATAATTATTGCCCGGTTGGTGATCTGGAGTGAACAGTGGACAGTGTCGGCGAATGATCTCCGTGAAAACGAGTCTGGATGCTCTCTATATTGGCGGTGAAATGCAAATCTGTCATACACCATTCACAGGAGAGTTGAATTGAGGTTCTGCTTCAATTCTTCTGCATACTCCTCACGAATATTAAACATGTCCTCATGTTCTGACACCGACAGCTCACGCAGATCTTCTTCTGACATATCGAGTTTATTGATAGCCGCCTCAATAGTGGTAATCTTCAGCGTCTTCGCTGTTTGTTCGCCAAACCCGTCTACCTCTGCTATTTCATTAATTGAGGCATCAAGAATGTCGTTCAGTGTGACAAGTCGCTCCATCTCGAGTTTCCGAAGTCGTTTCTCACCAACACCTGTGAACATATCTGCATTGGCATCGAGCGTTGCACCACTGCTAAATATATTCTCAGAGGGTATATCATCCTCAAAACCGGGTTCAGGCGGTGTTGGACGAATATCTAATGGGTGGTATACCGTTACGTCCTGTTTTGTGCTAGTGCTGATGCTAGTGCTAGTACTAGTGCTACCGGACGAACCCTGTTCGACCTTTCTGTACTGTGTTTTTTGCTTGAGAAAGCGATAATCCACCATTGTTTTCAGTACGTCATGCACAGTCCGACTGCTTGCATCGACCTGATCTTCGATATACTGCTTTGTGAAACCATCTGTCGTCAGTGCAATGCGCCAAATACGGTCACGCCGGGTGTCTTTTGTCACAGAGCTTAGTTACTGTCTCGACAAGAATGAACATTATGCAGTTATCTGCATGGCTCGAAGAGTGAGATATCATCCACAGTCGCCGCTACAGTTATCTCAGTGTCAGTCTGGTTCCCATCTAAGCTGAACTACACTGCAGTAAGAGAGTGTTTGAGGCTGGCATCGTAATAATATATATGACCGACAAGGTGAATCAATCACCTGGCGTGGATACCCCCTCTCAAGATTTCGGTGATCACTGGGATAGTATTCTTACAGACATTGAAACAACAGCGACTCGGTATGATAATGACGGATGGAAATCACTGGCGCTTCATCCGGGGCATATCACCCCGCTCGCCGGGAAGCCAGATAACCTATGGGGATTCGATGTGCTTCTGCCTGACGATGAGTTCGCCACACTTGAGAACACGATCGCTGATGTCACTATCACCGATTATGAACTATTCTCAACAGAGGCATCTGGTGGGGTCTTCTTAATGAGCGTAATGCGTGCAGAGTCTGAAACTGTGGCGATCATATTCCCACTGTACTACCGCCTCGGAGATGATTCTATCTCAGCACTCAAGACACATACTGCAAAAACGGGTAGCGTAAGAACGTATCTCCGTCGGCTTGAAAATGACAGACGTATCGAGTTCCAATATGATAAGCCGGGGTTGTTTTTTCCTTCACAGCTTTGAGGCGCTTATCACCCTCCGATTCCTCACAGAGCGACCAGAGTGAGTGAGTATGACGGAGAGAAACCTTTTGTCCCTCCCAGCTAGATTGAGAACAGACACAGTAGGTGTCTCAACATCACTGTGGCAGAGACAAGCAGTCACTCAGTGACGAAGATGACACGCAGCAGAGTGATGTGTCTTATTTGAGTGCTCTGGACGATCATGCTCGCATACCGTTTCAAATCGATCACGAAGTGTTTCAATTGCTGCTTGTCGATTACCGTCACGAAGTTCAGCACGGGCGGTCTTGACCGCAACTGCATTGTCTCCATGTAATGATGAGCTAATCTCACCTGGCCAGACTGAGTTAGCTGTCATACTCTGTTGGCTCGGCGTGCCCGCATCTGCTGTGTTTGATGTTGTGCTATCGACGTCGGTAGCTGTGAGGGTTCCAGCTTCAATCCGCTCTCGAAGATCCATTACCTCGCGATAGGCAGTTTGATCGATATCAATATCGGTCGGTGGAATCACCACGGGACAGCGAGTCCGAAACCGACAGCCCGACGGCGGATTACGAGGCGAGGGAACATCATCTTCGAGTGTCGTTATCTCACGATCAGACTCACTGAGACGTGCACGCGGGACACTTTCTAACAGTGCCTTCGTATATGGATGCTGTGGGCGCTCAAAAATAGCCTCAGTTGGACCAATCTCCGCGATATTACCAAGATACATCACCGCAACACGATCAGACACATAACGCACGACGGAAAGGTCATGTGCGATAAACAAATATGCCAGTCCAAAATCAGTCTGGAGATCAGCTAAGAGATTCAGTATTTGCGCCTGTACTGACACATCAAGCGCTGAGACCGGCTCATCAAGTACGAGAAAATCCGGTTCGACTGCGAGTGCACGTGCAATCGCGATACGTTGTTGCTGACCACCCGAGAACTCATGTGGATATCTATCATACTGGTCTGCTGAGAGCCCGACCCGTTTCAACAGACTTTTTGACCGATCACGTTGTTCATCTTGAGTGCCGACATCGTGTACACTGAGTGGTTCTCTGATAATCTGACCGGCAGTCATTCGAGGATTTAGACTTGCGAATGGGTCCTGAAAGACCATTCCTGTTCTTCGTCGGAAGTTTTTGACCTCTGTATCAGAGAGGTCACCGATCTTTTTTCCATCGAATTTAACCGTTCCACCGGTCGGGCTACGAAGCGCCAGGATCGTTTCGCCAGTGGTCGATTTCCCACATCCAGACTCACCGACTAACCCAAGTGTCTTACCTGCTGTAATCTCAAAACTGACCCCATCGACAGCTTTGATTGGTGGTGATGTACGACGAAATAATCTATCAGGGAGTGTCTTTGTGCTCGTATAATGTTTTTTGAGATTCTCGACACTCACCAACGTGTCCTCACTCACGGTTCACCCTCTCCGCTTGGCGTTTTCGAACTCGGATTCGCGTCCGCGTCCGCGTCCGCGTCTGCGTCTGCGTTTGCGTTTGCGTTTGTCTCCGAACTTATTGTCTTAATTACATTTTTGATTGGATTGAATATATCTTTTGTATTATCTGCGCTCGTGTTTTTGGAATCGTCGCTGTCGATGTCGCCGTCGCTGTTAGAGTTGGCGTTGGATATCGATACCGATGCGTCGGGATCATATCCTCGCTGCGCTAAGACACACTTCACGCCATGTCGATTTTCGGTATCATCTTCAAGTACGGTCCCTGTGTCAGCGTCAAACTCTGGAGGGGGATCAAGACAGGCTTCCATCGCTTTGGGACATCGATCCGCAAAGTAACATCGTTCACCCATCTCTTCATCAACGAGACTTGGGACGCTGCCTGCAACGGGCTCGAGCCGTGCGCCTGGAGTATCAATATCCGGCACACTGCCGAGCAGTCCCTTCGTATATGGATGGACTGCGTCTTCGAAGATATCCGCAAGTGACCCCCGTTCAACAATCTCTCCAGCGTACATGACGCCCACTCGGTCACACATTCGCGCTATGACTCCAAGATTGTGTGTAATGAGAATAACACTCATATCTGTCTCCGCTTGTATCTCTGATAATAACGAAAGAATCTGTGCCTGAATAGTCACATCAAGTGCAGTCGTCGGTTCATCCGCGACGAGAACATCCGGCTCACCAGCCAGCGCTTGAGCAATCATTGCCCGTTGAAGCATTCCACCAGAGAACTCATGTGGATAAGCCTCAGCCCGCTCAGTCGGGTCAGGGATGCCAGCCATGTCGAGTAATTCGATTGCACGCTGCTTACTCTCCGTGCTCACATACCCGCAATGTGGAATCAGACTGTCAACCACAAACCGCATGAGACCATACTGTTGAGTCCGCGTCGAGACCGACCGTGGGTTTGTCGAAGCCCGGCGTTGTGCCTCGACAGCTTGTGCAATCTGCTCACCGACAGTCACAGAGGGATCCATACTTGACATTGGGTCCTGGAAGATCATACCAAAAGATGGTCCTCGAAGCGCTCGTCGCGTCTCTGCATCGAGCTCGACGAGGTTGACAAACGCACCATTGCTCTCATCAACCCCAACCGCATCAGCTAATGCGGAATCACGGTACCAAATTTCACCACTCGTGATTCGTCCGGGAGACTCGATTAATCCCATGATTGTGTGGGCTGTCACCGACTTACCTGACCCTGATTCACCAACAATCCCGAATGTCTCGCCATCACGAACAGTGAAGGAAATATCTTCGACAGCATTGATTTGTCCTGTTTCGGTCAAAAATCGTGTTGAAACATTACAAACACGAAGGAGATCGTGAGTGCTCATGAATTCAAAGTCCTCCCTCGCTTTCACCCTCAATGCCTGGGTCAAGTGCATCCCGGAGCCAGTCACCGATGAGATTCACACCCATCACAGCAATGACAATACCAACACCAGGAAGCGTTGTGATCCACCATGAGGTTGCCAGATATTGTTGCCCCTGTGAGATATCGAATCCCCACGACAGCGTGGTACCGGAGAACCCAAGATACGCAAGTGAACTCTCAAGGAGAATATTTGCGGCGACAAGAATCGTCGCGAGAATTAAAATTGGGGTCAACGCATTCGGAAGCACGTGCCGGGTCATAATGCGAATATCACTTGTTCCATAACTGCGTGCAGCTTTGATATACTCCGCTTCAACAATCGAGAGCGCTTCGCCCCGAGCAACACGCGCAATCCACACCCAGTTGACCAGTCCAATAACCAGGATTACCATCCCAGGAAGTGTGAATGTCGCTGGCATTGTCGCTGATGCGATATTGAAAACGACCCATGGATCAGGGACCGTGACAGCAATCCGACCGAATAGTCCAACAAGTGATATTGCAAGCACGAGGGAAGGAAATGCGAGCATAATATCTGCAAAACGCATGAGTGTATCATCAACAAGACCACCATAGTATCCTGCTATGAGACCAATTGGTGCTCCAATCAATGTAGCTAGTGCTGTGCCGAGAACGCCAACAAGCATGGAAGTCCGTGCGCCGTAGAGTACTCGTGAGAGCATATCGCGTCCCAGTGGGTCTGTCCCCAGTGGATACGTCCACGTTGCATTGATCTGTGTTCGTTCAGTTATCGTCGTGACTGACCCATTCACCATCTGTGTTGTTGTTGTTGTCGTCACTCGACTGAGTCCAACTGGGGGTAACAGTTTCTGATCAAGATGCTGCACATTTGGATTATGCGGCGCGAGGAATGGTGCAAAAATAGCCATTCCAAGAATGACAATAAATAGACTGACACCAAGCTTGGCAAGTGGACTCTGACGCAATTCTCCGACCAGATTCTGCCATGTCCGCGGTGAAAGCATTACACTGTTACCTCCGGATTCAAGTATGCATATATCGCATCAACGACTGTATTAACGATCACAAAACCAGCCCCGACGACGACCAGACATCCTTGGAGGATGACCCATTGTCGAGCGTTGATAGCATCGATCAAGAGACTTCCAAGTCCAGGCCATGCAAATACACGCTCGGTTATGACTGCCCCACCAATGAGCGTCCCGAGTTGGAGACCAAGGACGGTCACAATTGGCACAAGCGTATTTTTTAATGCATGCCTGAAACGCACCAATGTCTCCGGCGTTCCCTTTGCTCGAAGTGCTGTAATGTATTGCTTGCCGAGTTCATCTAACATGCCACTTCGAGTGAGTCGAGTAACAAGCGCTGTAAAATACGTCCCGAGCGTTACAGCTGGGAGGGTGATATGAGATAGCCACCTAAGCATAACCTGTGGGCGTCCGCTCAAAAGGTATCTTAGCGCGTCAACAAGCAATAATGGAGTACCGTTCACCCGAGCCATTCCTCCTGTTGGGAAGATATCAAATTGTACTGCCAACAAAAGCGTCAACATCAGTCCGAGCCAGAAATTCGGCGTTGAAATACCAACTAACGAGAATGTTGTCGCTGCGTAGTCAGTTGGCTCGTGACGGTTCGTTGCACTGATCACTCCGAGTGGAATCGACAAAGCAACTGCAACAAGGGTAGCTGCAACGGCTAACTCAAGTGAACGCGGGAGTGCAGCAAACACCTGACTACTCACACTCGTTCCAGCAGCAAACGACTGCCCCATATCGATATTCGGGGGGAGTAATCCAACTACATACTCAATATACTGCACGTATAGCGGCCTGTTGAGCCCGTATTCCATCGCAATCTCCTCTCTGAGCGCTTGTGATGCGTCAAGCGGGGCGATGAATGTCACTGGGCTTCCAGGTGTAATATATCGTAATGTGAACACGACAGTCACAACTCCCCAAATGACAACGACACCCTGGCTCGCGCGCTTTAGGAGAAAGCGTGAGTACCCCATTTATTCGGATGAACTGATTGAGTATGCATCAATCCGCTCATCATTCCTCGGCTGCCAGTCAATCCGATTCGTTGAGCCGTAAACACCAAATTGTCGATTCAGGAAAATCCAAGGCGCCTGTTCGTGACTGAATGCATTCGCTTGTTGAAGGAGTTGCTCACGTTGTTCGCTCTCGGCTGTTTGGTTTGCCTCAGTAATAAGACTATCAAGCTGATCAGATTTAAATGAAGTCAATACTCCATCGCTCGTGAGTGTCGGATTAACTGTTTGTGAGGCATCGAATGTTGCATTCCCCCATCCGATAAGATAGAACTTCGGTCCGGTGGTGATATCACCATCAGTGAGTTCCGAGGCAAGCGTATTGAAATCCCGTTGTTTGACGTCACAGGAGACATTCGAGAGATCATCAATCATTCCAGCAACAGCCTGTGCAATCTGGAGGTCTTTGAGATATCGTCCTACTGGTGTATGTAAGGTCAGACTCGCTCCTGCATGTCCACTTTCCTCAATAAGTCGTTCAGCCTCAGCAGGATCATGTGCATACGGTTCAATGTCGTCGTTGTATCCAAAGAACGGTTGTAGGGTTGGTTGACCAGTCTGCTCACCAAACTCCTGGAGTACATCCGTGATGATACTTTCCAGATCGACTGCAAAATTCATTGCCCGGCGGAATGAGAGCGAGGAAAATGGCTCAGCATTGCTTCGCATCCCATTGTAAATAATTCGCGTGCTGCCGACTGCATTCACACTTACGCTCTCACTGCTGTCAACTCGGTTGACTGATTGAGGTGGTACATTGACAATAATATCAGTCTCACCGGCAATGAGTTGATTCACTCGTGCACTCGCTTGCTGTGCAGATGTGAATGTGAGTTGAGTCACTTCCGCAGGCTCGCGCCAGTATTCATCATATCGGTCAAATGTCACCTGCACGTTCTGCTCATACTCAGCAAGTTCGAACGGTCCTGTCCCGTTCATATTCTGTGCGACATATGATGACTCGTTCTCCTCTGTCCACGCTTGCTCGACAACATCACAATAGATTGCAAACTCAGCGAACACGATTGGATTGAGACCGTCCGAGAGGACATCGACAGCCCGCTCGTCATCAACGACCTCTGCACCAGTAACGCCACCGAGCTGTCCGGCTTGTGGACTCGTGAATCCAACATCATCATCAACCATCCGATTTATTGTATATGCAATGTCCGCGGGCGTTAGTTGATTATCCGTCTGTTGGAATGTTGGCCCTTCTCGGATGCTGAATCGAGCCCGACCCGGCTCCACGCGTCGCCATTCTGTCGCAAGCATCGAGACGATTTGTCCCTGCCGGTTTCGGGATATAACACCTTCATAGCACTGTCGCATCACGATGTCCGCTGGAATGTTTCGGTGGTCATGCGGATCCAGTGTGTCGGGCATCTGACCCTGTGTGATTGTCACAGGAAATTCCTTACTCCCTGTCGTTGATTCGTCGGTGTCTGCTGCTGTCTCGCCTGATTGAGACGTACCAGCCGTCTCATCTCCCCCTTCAGCTCCTCCGCCTCCGCCACTGCTGCCACATCCGGCGAGAGCAGCAGTTGCTGTGGCTGTACCCGCGAGCTTTACAAATGATCGTCGATCTATATCCCTCTCACGACTCTCGTCTGACACAGTACCGACATTATCTTGATAAGAGTAAAAAAGCTGCGTACGCTGTCTGTTGACTGCGTGAAATGAGCCGTTTATGAACTATGTCATGTAGTTAAACCCGGAAGGATCTCGCCGCTGTGGTTCACATTCAGAGTACCACTCCTCGGAATCTCTCCTGTGAATAGATCAGGTAAGCTTCTTGAACACACACAAACCTCACAGCCAGAGGACGTCACCGCATGGTGTCACACAGCATCAGCATCAGCATCAGCAGACAAAGTTCATCCCTCAGTCTTCGATATCACAGTCATTGCCAGTGTGAGTCTTGTCACTCAAACCAACTGGAACAGAACAGAGCATACACTTCCGTTTTCAACTCTGGTAAGTACGGTTTTGCAGACAAGCACACATCGCATGGTCATATTGCCAACCACTGTTGAACACTCGAGAACTTACACCGACATACTCAATCATCCGTTGTCTTCTGAAGAGTCACGATCTCTACCACGTCGAAATCCTCGGCTCTCGGCTCCCATCTCCTATCGCATGTTCACTGATTAATTGTGAACGCACTAACGACTCCGACTACACTCAAGTTCAATCGATATCATGGAGAGATGCGGTATATCGTCTGAGTCAATTCATCAACTAGATGGAATTCGCACTAAGCGCTGAGCGCTGAGCGCTGAGCGCTGTCAGTCCCCGCGATTCTTCCTAAGAAAGAATTCGACGGCTCAATACTTCGGTGCAGTGTATTCAGGAGATTATTATACCAGCGTTTAGCGTTGATAACCGGCTATCTCCACTGACTGTCAAGTCGATATGCGAAAATATTATTTTAATTACCTTTCTGTCGGTGTGTCCTAACAATCATAATATTACTATGTTTTATGACCAGAGATAATGTTAGTACTTCGATTTGTTTTGACTACCGACTATATTTTTTAATCATAAATACAATACCAATAAATGCATCTTACAAATAATATATATCCACAGTATTTTTGATTCCAGAAAATTATGTACAAATGAAATCATCATGACGAAAAGAAACCCGCAATCGATTGCTGTTGACCAGCGGGGACGGGAGTCCGACTCAAAACAACGAATCGCAATCGACTCCCTGTCCTTTTGGATGAATGAAACATCGACTTTCCACCATTTTAACCGGACGAGCAGGCATAATCATGAGTTATAAAGTTCTCATTACATTCGATCTGCCCGACACTGACGCATTCCCATCGGTGCTCATTGAGGCGCTCACAGCGACAGAGGTAGTCGCACTCGGACATTATAAACTGCCAGAGCAGACTCCGCCGGGGGCAGCACGCGATCAGCTCGAAACAGATACTCGTAAGACGCTCACTGACCTCATTCGCCCATTTCACAACGCAGATATCCCTGTTCAGACACGACTCGTGTTCAGCAGCGCTCGGGAGAAGGCAATTGACCGTGTCGCTCGTCAGGACGACTGTGACGCGATTCTGAGCACAGGTGAAGTGAATTCGCTTGACCGACTATTCGTCGCGCTCGGAGACGGACCGGAGTTTGACCGAATCCTTTCATTTGTTGCTGATTTATTGGCTGCAGTCGACGCGTCGGTCATACTATTCCATACCCGTGAGGAGACGCTCACGAATGCCACGGACCAACTTGTCAAAAGAGGCGTTGATTCTAATCGGATCTACCAGCAAGTATCAGGAGGCGATAATGTCAGACAGCGTATCGTTGAATTGGAGGACAAATGTGATCTTCTCGTCATAGGTGAAGGGACCCCAGATCCCCTCAATAAGACTCCAGTTCTTGAAACCGCCTCGACTAAGATGCCCCTCAATACGAACGACCCTGCATTCATTATCCGGAGTCCTACCCAATCATGATCTCGGCTGGCACAGGCACATTCGATACATATCCTGGACATTCTGAGCTCTGTGGTCTTGTTATCCATCTCACTGCAGTCCTCAAAAATGATATTTGGACCGACATGTTGCACCGACGAGGCATATAATGGGATCGGAACAAGACACTCGATCACCAGCCGCAAGCCTTGGACTGCTGGATGCGACAATGGTTGGTATTGGTGCGATGATCGGTGCGGGGATTTTCGTTCTGACCGGGCTCGCAGCCAGAATTGCCGGTCCTGCAGCGCTTCTTGTGTTCGTTCTGAACGGCGGCGTTACCCTCTTTACCGCGTTATCGTACGCCGAGTTGGCGAGCGCAATCCCAAAAAATGGTGGCGGATATGCGTACATTCGTGAGACGTTTTCCGCACCCATTGCGTTTGTGATGGGCTGGACCCGATGGTTCACGTATATGGCTGCCGGCGCACTGTACGCACTTGGATTCTCCTCGAACTTTATCGAGTTTATCCATCTTTACTGGGGCGGTCTGCCGGCAGGACCAATCTGGCAGGTCGGTTACGCATTGCTCGCGGTTGTTTCATTCGTGATGCTAAACGCACTCTCGACGGAAGCCAGCGGTGGCGCAGAGACGCTTGTGACGCTGGTCAAGATCGGGATTCTCATCGTGTTCATCTTCTTCGGTATCAGTGCTGTCTCGTCAGCGACGTTTTTCGGAATTGATCCGGGGGCTGCTCCGACAGTGTCTGATTTCTTCTCGAAGGGCGCCACAAAAGTTCTCCCGGCAATGGGATTGACGTTTATTGCGTTTCAGGGATATGATCTTATTGCGACGGTCACCGAAGAGGTCGAGAACCCAAAGAAGAATATTCCACGAGCCATCTTCATCAGTCTCGGCGTCACGGTGTTGATATATCTCTTAGTCGTCGGCGTTGCAGTCGGGACACTAGGGGCTCCTCGACTCGGCAGCGCAAAGGAAAAAGCCGTCGTTGAAGCGGCGATTAGCTTTATGCCTGATGTTGCATTCTTTGGAGCCTCAATCGGGGCTGCGCTTATTGCATTCGGTGCTGTCTTCTCAACAATCAGTGCGCTCAATGCTGTTGTCATCGGTTCAAGTCGTGTGGCGTACGCGATGGGGCGAGAAGGTCAATTGCCCGAACGGCTCGGAAATATCCATCATAAATACGGAACGCCGTATTCGGCGTTAATGGCGAGCGCAGCAATCATGCTCGTTGCGACTATCGTTGCTCCAATTAGTCTTGTCGGCAATCTTGCGAGTTTATTCTCACTACTTGGATTTATTGTAGTGAATCTCGCGGTGATTAAGCTTCGACGAGATCAGCCGAATCTGAATCGACCATTCGAGATTCCGTTCTATCCCGCACCGCCGATTCTCGGTTGTGTGCTCAATTTAGTCCTTGCTATATTCATTTCATGGGTAACATGGGCTGTCGCAGTCGGATGGTTACTGGTTGGGGCAGTTATCTACGTTGGGCTTAATTCAGAGCGGACTCGTACTGTGCTTTCGAATACTCAATCGACAGATGCAGAGACTACCCCTATCGAGGACTCAACGATGAGCGAGACAGTCGAAGAGGATTGAATAATTAGCATAATGATACAAATACATACTATCAGCACATACGGACTTCAGACTCATTCATGAGCAAAGATCTTCAGATCGTTATTGTCGGTGGCGGCCGCGTCGGGTACCATACAGCACAGCGATTGAGCAACCGTGGTCATGACCTTGTCATCATTGAGCAGGACAGTGACCGCGTCCAGTTTCTGAGCGATCAGTACATCGCCTCCGTAATCCATGGAGACGGTGGTCGTCCAAGTGTACTCAGAGAGGCGCAATTGGAGCGGAGCGACGTCATTGCAGCGCTAACGAGTCACGGTGCAATGACGAACGTCGGAATCTGTATGACCGCACAACGAATCGCCGCCGATATCAAAACAGTCGCCCGAATCGACCATGGCGAGCATGAGGAGTTCGAACAGATCGTCGATGCTGTTGTCTATCCTGAAGAACTGGCTGCTCACACGGCTGCCAACGATATTATCGATGTCAGCGGCGGTGGGGTCCGAACAATCGAGGAGGTCACAGACCGGCTGGAGCTTATTGAGATAGAGATCGCCGAACGAGCACCAGCAGCCGGGAAGTCACTGGATGCTGTCTCCTTCCCGCAAGGAGCAGTTATTGTAGCCGAGCAGCATACAGGCGCGTTCCCAGGACCAGACATGATACTTGAACCTGGCATCCAATACATCCTGGCAGTCCAACCGGATGTGACTGATGAGGTCGTTCGACTCCTCCGAGGGTAGAGGTAGCCTGCTTGCGATTCACCCACTCGTCAGACTCACTGTCGCTGCCAGCGCTGCCTCCGGCGACTCTCTCAAATCGAATGCACGCTCTCAAATCAACTGTAAGTCGAACGAGCATGGTATCACAACGTCTTTGCCCAAATAACCGATAAATAAGATCGTGACCTATCGACCCGACGAGATCGATCGGCGGATCCTCTATTATCTTGGGGCGAACGCAAGAGATACGTCCGCACCAATGATTGCCGAAGAGGTAGATGTCACCCCAGCAACAGTCCGTAATCGTATCAATCAGCTGGAAGAAAGTGGAATTATCCGTGGCTATCACACCGATATCAATTATGAGCAGTCAAACGGAAAGGTAACCACACAATTCACCTGCACCGCTCCCGTCGGAAAGCGATCGACGTTTGCCGACAAAGCAGCAGCAACCCCAGGAATCATCCATGTGCGGGAACTCCTCGCTGGACAGGATAATCTTGTAATCACCGCTGTCGGCGAGGATACAAATGATATCAATCGTATCGCTCACCAGCTATCGGCTGCCGGATTGAGTATCCAGCGTGAGGATATCGTTATTGATGAAAGATTTCAACCGTACCATCGATTCGCCCCTGAGGAGGATCGTGCTCCATCTGCGGTTACTGATTTCCAAGCTGTCGCAGGTGGCGGTGAGCTTGTTGAATTCACCGTTTCAGAAACCGCTGGTATTGCTGGAATGACCCTTGCAGACGCTCACCGCGAAGGACTACTACCAGAGAAAGTCCTCGTTGTGGGGATTGAGCGTGATGGATCTCATATCACGCCGAATAGTGATGCAGAGATTGAGCCGGGGGACCTAGTCTCAGTGTTTTCACCTGAGGCGCTTCCGGAACAACTTGTCACTGCTTTCGACAGCGATACACGATCCGCTTCCGAGCAGGCCTAAAGGAAACAGCGAGAGTTCCACGGGTCACCTCACCTGACCCGTGGGTGAATCGCGTACACTCGCCTAATGGTCCGTCTCCTTCTCCTTCTCCTCGATGTATCGAACCACGTCCTCGGAAACTCCACCTGTCGTCCCGACATCGTAGCCATCTTTCCACAAGCCACTTCCACAAAAATACCGCTGTTTGATTTCCGGGTGACCTTTCAGAATCGTTCTGCCCGAGTAGCCTGTGAACTGCTTGGCAATCTCGGCAGGACTCCATTTCGAGTCAGCCTCCACGAACAACTGAACGTGGTCAGGAGCAATCTCCACTTCCACTTCCACTGACACAATCTCGTGACCGAACCGTTCAGCAGTCCCTTCGAACAACTCCGCAAGTTCGTCTCGAACTAACTCCAGCATCCCGTGGCGGTACTTCCGACACCACACGAAGTGATACTTACACAAACTAATCGAATCTGCATGACTTCCGTACTCTTCTATTCTAATCTTTACTTTTATTATCACTTAATTCAATAGTTAAGCTATGGGTATTGAAGAAGTCACGAAGACCGCACGTACCCGACTCTGCATAGAGTCTGGTGAGCGGTCGTGGCTCAAAGATTCCCGTTACACCGCACGAGACATCGCAAACGATACACTCCGACTCAAACAACAAGGCTACACCAAAACCGAGATTCAACGCGAGGTTGACCGTGATGGATTTCTTCGGAACAACAAGTGTGCAGTCGTCGGGAAAGCCCTGCAAGCGTGGGACTCTTACAAAAAACTCCTCGAGTGGTGGGACGACCAAGACGATACCCACGTCGGGAAACCGTCGCCACCAGCCACAGACAAGAAAAGAGCATACCCGCTCGTCATGGCACACACCGAAGGCTACCGACTCACCTACACCTACACCTACACCGACACCGACGAAGACGAAGACGAAGACGACCGCGTTCAGTTCCGTGTGAGTCCGAAACCATACAAGAAGGTGAAAGGACATCTTCGAGGACGACCGGAAGACCTCAACCTCATAGAGTCCGCCTTAACAAAAGATGAGTGGTCGTTGGGACAGGCCGAACTTCTGTACCGAGATGGGGTGTACTACCTACACGTCACGGTTAAAACAGAGGTAGAAGTGCCTGAACCCGAAGACGCTGACACACTTGTCGGCGTCGATATTAACGAGCGCAACATCGCTCTCACCGCTGTTAATCGCGAGACGATGGATACGGATACGCTCGGAACACTCGTGCTGGACTACGGCTCTGTGAAAGCCGAACGCCAACGCTACCACACCATCACGAAACGCTGTCAAGAACACGGTCAACACTCCATCCACAATCAACTCGGTGTGAAAGAAGAGCGCTACACCGAGTGGATTCTTCACCGAATGTCCCGAGTCGTGGTGGAGTTCGCCCAACAGTTTTTGAACCCAGTCATCGTGTTCGAGGACCTGAGCGAGATTCGAGACGCCATCAACTACGGCACGTAGATGAACCGTCGGTCGCACAAACTGCCGTTCCACAAGTTCGAGCAACAGGTTCGCTACAAAGCGACATGGAACCAGATTCCGTGTGAGATAGTTGAGTCGCCGTACAATTCGAAGTCGTGCTCGAGTTGTGGTTCGAGTCATCGGGGATATCGTCAGGGTCGGCGGTTCCGGTGTAGGAATGATTCGTGTGAGGTTCAGCAAGACCATGCTGATCGGAACGCAAGTGTAAATGTGGCGTGGAGAGCGTGGGCGTGGGCGAAACATGCTGGCGTAGATGTTGAATCGGGTAATTACCGGACTCGCAAAACCCAACCGTTTGTTCGGAAGGTGAGCCTGTCTGGGTCGGGGCGTTCTATAAACCGCCCAGCCTCATCCCGTGAAATCGCTTCGCGTGGAGTGCTTACGACGTAGGCTGAGGGACTTAGAAAAGCCAGGGGTCACCCGACCCGTGGTCGTTTATGCTGATACTCTGAGAGATGTGATCCGCTCCAGGTTTCGGGGTGACTCGATTCAATCCAACTTAGCTCACCT
>ERZ1034488.72-NODE-72-length-24200-cov-5.997184_pt1 | contig 24200 bp, 20 predicted proteins | sample MGYA00520646_ERZ1034488 | MGnify/ENA primary metagenome ERZ1034488 (study PRJEB33760, sample SAMEA4777686) | hypersaline lake metagenome | biome: hypersaline environment; feature: brines | place: Spain | collected 2012-08 | depth 0 m ...
CGCCGACGCCGACGCGGACGCCGCCGACGCCGACGCGGACGCCGCCGACGCCGACACGGACACCGAGACGGAGTCGCGCTACACCGTCCACGAGGTGAACCACACCGTCGAGTTCAAAGCGCTGAATGATGCCGTCGACAGGGACGTGCCCGCGACGGTCGTCGACTGGCTGGAGGCGACACACGGCGCGGGGGCAGACGAGGCTGGGGACACGGACGAGACTGGAGACACGGACGAGACTGGAGACGCGGACGACACGGAACAGGTGATCGCAGAGTGACATCCGACTACACCGCGACGGTCGTCGGCGGGTCGGGGTTCGCCGGGGGGGAGCTGTGTGCGATCCTCGCGGACCACCCTGACGTGACGCTGACGGCCGTCACCTCACGGTCTTACGAGAACCGTTCGCTGGGGACGGTCCACCCCAACCTGCGCGACGTGGACCTCCGGTTCGACGATCCCGCGGAGCTTCCGTCGACGGATCTGTTGTTCGCGGCGACGCCACACGGCGTGACGATGGAGCGGATCGACGCGTTCCGCGAGGCCGCAGACACTGTCGTCGACCTCTCGGCGGACTTCCGGCTCCCGGACGCCGCCGCCTACGACGAGTGGTACGACGGCCACGACGCGCCCGCCCTGTTGGAGGAGGCCGTCTACGGCCTGCCGGAACTCGGTCGCGACGATCTGCCGGGCGCGGAACTGATCGCCGCCGGCGGCTGTAACGCGACGGCAGTCCTGTTGGGGCTCCAGCCGTTGGTCACGGCGGGCCACCTCGCGGCCGACGACCGGGTGGTCGTCGACCTAAAAGTCGGCTCCAGCGAGGGCGGCGCGAGCGGGAGCCGGGCGGGGAGCCACCCCGAGCGGTCCGGCGTGGTGCGGCCGTACGCGCCCACTGGCCACCGCCACCAGGCAGAGATCGAGGCGTATCTGGGGATCGAGACGGCGTTCACCGCCCACGCGGTCGACACGACCCGCGGCGCGGCCGCGACCTGTCACGCGTTTGTCGACCCGGTGTCGAAACGCGACCTGTGGGACGCCTACCGCGAGACGTACGAGCAGGAGCCGTTCGTCGATCTCGTCGCCGGCGGCTCCGGGGTGTACCGCTACCCCGAGCCCAAGAGCGTCGCGGGAACGAACCGCGCGGAGATCGGGTTCGAGGTTGACGCCGACGCCGGCCGTGTGGTCGTGTTCAGTGCGATCGACAACCTCCAGAAGGGGTCGGCCGGGCAGGCGGTCCACGCCGCCAACGTTGCGTTGGGGCTCGACGAGACGAGCGGGCTCGACAGTCGGGGGCTCCACCCGGTGGGTGCGCCGTGACGAGGGAGTCGTTCGACGCGGACAGCGACACGGAGTCGACCGGACCCGGTGTTGGGTTCGCGGCCGACGGTGGCACGGAGCCGACCGGGCTCGACCCGGAGACGGTCGTCGTGAAGATCGGCGGCGCGTCGGCGGTCGACCCCGCCGGTGCGGTGACGGACGTGGCACACCTCGTCGCCAACGGCGTCCGGGTGGTCGTCGTCCACGGCGGTTCGACGGCTGTCGACGAGACGCTCGACCGTGTCGGTGTCGAGCCGGAGTACGTCGAGACGCCGGAGGGTGTCACGGGCCGGTTCACGGACGCCGAGACGATGGAGCTGTTCACGATGACGATGGCCGGGAAGGTGAACACGGGGTTGGTCGCACAGCTCCGCAACGAGACGGTCGACGCGGTCGGGCTGTCGGGCGTCGACGGCGGGCTACTGACGGGCCCGCGTACCTCGGCGGTGCGTGTCCAGGAGGACGGCCGCAAGAAGATCCGCCGTGGTGACCACTCCGGACGGATCGAGTCCGTTCGGACGGAACTGCTCGAACTACTCCTCGAAGCGGGCCACGTCCCGGTGGTGACGGTGCCGATGTTCGGTGACGACGGAGCGGAGTCGGTGCCGGTGAACGCGGACGCCGACCGCGCGGCGGCGGCCGTCGCGGGCGCACTCGACGCGCCGTTGATCACGCTGACGGACGTTGCGGGTGTGTACGCCGACCCCGAGGACCCGACGACGCTGATCGACCGGGTGGAGACATCCGCAGCGTTCGACCACCTCGCGGACGCCGCCGAAGGGTTCATGACCCGGAAGGTGATGGCCGCTCGCGAGGCGTTAGAGTCGGGTGCGCCGACGGTCGTGATCTGTGACGCCGGGGTGCGGGACCCGGTCGTTGCCGCACTCGGCGGCGGCGGCACCAGAGTCGACCGCGCGGCGGTCGTTGAGGAGGTGTCCCCGTGAGCGACCCTGTCGCGGGGAGCGACGTTGGTGGGTCAGACGGCACCACGGACGGCGTCCCGGTCGGCGCAGACGACGCCGGCGAGGGGTTCGTCTTCTCGGAGAAACCGTTGGAACTGGTCGGCGGTGACGGGGTCCACCTCGAAGACGCCGACGGAAAGCAGTACCTCGACTTCGGGGCGTCGTACGCCTGCACGCCGATTGGGCACGGCCACCCTGCAGTGACCCAGGCGGTGCGTGAACAGGCTGAGCGGATGGTGTACGTGCAGGCGTCGTACCCCACCCCGACGCGGACGACGACCTACGAGAAACTGGGTGCGGTCGCACCCGGCGACATCAACAAGGTGTGGCTGTGTAACTCCGGGACGGAGGCGGTGGAGGCGGCGATGAAGTTCGCGCGGTCTGCCACTGGCCGGAAGAAGGTGGTCGCCGCAAAGAACGCCTTCCACGGGCGGACGATGGGCGCGTTGTCGCTCACCTGGAAACCCAAGTACCGGAAAGAGTTCGACCCGATCCCGCGGGGGGTCCAGTTCGTCCCGTACGGAGACAGCGAGGCGCTCGCCGACGCGGTCGACGAGGACACCGCCGCGGTGTTTCTGGAACCGATCCAAGGGGAAGGTGGAATCTACCCTGCGAGCGCGTCGTACCTCCAGACCGCTCGCGAGGCGACCCGAGAGGCTGGCGCGGCGTTGGTGTGTGACGAGATCCAGACAGGGTTGGGTCGCACCGGCGAGCTGTGGGCCTGTGAACGCGCCGGGATCGTCCCGGACGCGGTCACGACCGCGAAAGGTGTCGCCTCCGGGCTCCCGTTGGGGGCGACGCTGTGTGCCGACTGGCTCGCCGAGGGGGCGGGCAACCACGGGTCGACGTTCTCGGGGAACCCGATTCCGTGTGCCGCCGCGAACGCCACCCTCGACGCGATCGTCGGCGACGATCTGCCAACACACGCCGCCGAAGTCGGGTCGTACCTCCGCGCGGAGATCGAGGCCGCCGCAGAGACCCACGATCTGCCGATCCGGGAGGTGAGAGGTGCGGGGCTGATGCTCGGTGTCCAACTCCGCCGCGGCGCGAACCGCGTTCTCCGGGAGTTGGCGCTGTCGGAGTCCGTGCTCGCGTTGCCGGCCGGCCGAACCGTCCTCCGGCTGTTGCCGCCGCTGACCGTCACCGAGGCGGACGCCGACCGGCTCGTGACGGCGCTGACGGAGGTGTTGTCGTGACCGACACCGCAAGCGTCGGCGACACTCCGTCGGTCGACGACGCGCTCACCACCCCCGCGCGGCAACTACTGGCGGATCTCGTCGCGACACCGTCCGTCTCCGGCGCGGAGGGTGACGCGGCCGCAGTGCTCGCCGAGTTCCTCCGCGACCACGGACGGACGGTGACGACCGACTCGGTCGGCAATGTCCGTGCGCCCGCACCCGACACGGCCGTCGGCGAGGACGTACTGCTGACCTCACACGTCGACACCGTCCCCGGCGAGGTGCCGGTGCGTGTCGACCGGGTTCCCGCGAGCGAGGCGCGGTGGGGCCACACGCCGGTGCCAGACGCCGGGGGGTCGACAGCATCAACGGCCGACGAGGTAACACTCCCGGAGCTGTGGGGGCGCGGGAGCGTCGACGCCACCGGCCCGTTGGTTGCGATGGCCGTCGCGGCCGTCGAGACGGGTGCGAGTTTCGTCGGGGTCGTCGGCGAGGAGACGGACTCACGGGGCGCACGCCACCTCGTCGACGACCGGCCGGCGCCCGCGGCGGTCGTCAACGGGGAGCCGTCCGGCTGGGACGCGCTCACGCTCGGCTACCGCGGGTTCCTCCCGGCTACCTACACCGTCGAAACGGCCGCGGGCCACAGCTCCCGCCCGGAGCCGAACGCGATTCAACACGCGACGGCGTGGTGGCACCGGGTGGCGACGGAAGTCGCCGACGACGCCTCCGCCGACGATGCCTCCGTCGCCTCTGCTGGAGCGCCAGACGGTGACCCAACGGGCGTGTTCGACTCTGTGACGGCGACACCGACGGGGTTCGAGGGCGGATCGAGAGCGGACGGTGCCGTCCGGGCGACTGTCGAGGTGGGGTTCCGGCTCCCACCGGGAACAACCGCGGCGGCGATCCAGGAGCAGGTCGCGGCGCTGACCGACCACGGGAGCCTCTCGTGGGGGGAGCCGATCCCGCCGGCGACCACCGGAGCACGGACGCCACTTGCCCGTGCGTTCCGCGCCGCGATCCGGACGAACGGCGGCAGTGCCCGGCTGCTCCGGAAGACCGGCACCGCGGACGCGAACGTCTTCGCGGACGCGTGGGGTGTGCCGACGGTGACGTACGGCCCGGGTGACTCTGCGCTCGATCACACGGCCGCAGAACGGCTCCCGTTGCCGGCGTTGGACCACGCGACCGACGTGCTCGTCGACGCTGTCGAACGACTGCGATAGGGGCTTTCGCCCCACTTTCTTCCTCTCGTCGTCCGATCCCACGACCGCACAGTTCGCTCACACCGCGACCACACCCACAGAGAATGCAGATGCACCCACCAGACACCGCCGCACAGTTCAGAACCGTCGACGATCTCGCGCCGGCGACGCTCCGGCATCTGTTGGACCGCGCCGCCGACCGCGCCGCCGACCGCGCCGCGAACACCGAGGACGCCGCGAACACCGCGGAGAGCCCGTTGGCGGGCCAGACGGTCGCCCTGTTGTTCGAGAAACCCTCGACCCGGACGCGTGTCTCCTTCGAGACCGGGGTGACCCGGCTCGGCGGCCACGCCCAGTTTCTCGGCCCGGACGATCTCCAACTCGGTGCGGGGGAGCCGCTCCGCGACACCGCGCGGGCGTTGTCGGGCTACGTCGACGGGATCGTCGCGCGGCTGTTCGGCCACGACGACCTGCTGACGCTCGCGGAGTACGCGACCGTCCCGGTGGTCAACGGGCTGACCGACGCCGCCCACCCGTGTCAGACGCTCGCGGACCTGTTAACTCTCCGCCAGACTGCCGGGCTCGACGCCGACCTCACGTGGGTCGGCGACGCGAACAACGTCTGTCGCTCGTTGGTCGTTGGCTGTGCCGCGCTGGATGTCGATCTGACCGTCGCGACGCCCGCCGACTACGGGCTGGACGACGACCTGTTAGACCGGGCGGCGGCGCTGGGTGGCCGGCCGACTGTCACGACGGACCCGCAGGCGGCGGTCGCGGGCGCCGACGCCGTCTACACGGACGTGTGGGTCAGTATGGGCGAAGACCACAAGAGGGACAAGCGGGCCGCGTTCGTCGACGGTGGGTTCGGTGTCGACGAGTCGTTGCTCGCACACGCCGACGACCCCGTGTTCATGCACTGTCTGCCCGCCCACCGTGGCGAGGAAGTGACTGACGCCGTGTTGGAGAGTGACCGGGCGGTCGTCTGGCAACAGGCGGAAAACCGGATGTACGCCCAGGAGGCATTGTTGGAGTTGCTCGTCGGGTGAGCGGTGTAGCGGCGGACGGAGGGAAAGCGAGACGGCGGTTCGTCGTGCGTCCCCTCAGTTCACCCTCGCCAGTTGGGCGAGACCTACCGCAGTGCTCCGGGTGGCGTCGACCCGACCGACCGGACAGTCGTCGTAGTCACAGACGAACGTTCCGGCGCGGCCCTCTCCGTCGCGACCACACCGGTGACACGCGCACCACACGTCACCTGACTCGACACACACCACCGGGACACCAGCCTCGTGTGCCGCCGCGGCGACGGCCTGCCGGAGCGCGGACGGGAGCCACGCACCCACGCCGTCACTCGTCCGGCGGTTCCACAGCGGCGGCGGGGAGACGGACTCCACCGCGAGGACGATTTGCGGCGTGTCGAACCGCCGCGCGTGCCGTACTGTCTCCACCGCCGCCTCCCGTACCTGCGCTCGCAACTGGTGCCAGACGGCGGCGAACAACTGCGCCTCGCCGGTGGCAGTGTCGAACCACGCGGCTTGCAGCGACTCTGTCGCTTCCACGAGAATCTCGTAGCGCTCTCGAACGTGCGTGCCGTCGATCACGAACTGCGTGCCGACGCCACCGTCCGCGGGCGCGGCCGCGAGCAGGGTGTCGACACCGCAACTGACCCCGATCGGCGTCGGCTGGTCGCCGTCTTCTCCGTCTGCGGGGGCCGCTGGCGGCTCCGAGGCACCACTCATCGCGCCACCTCGGGAGAAACCGCAGGCTGGTCGTCGACCGACTCGGCTGTCGTGGCGGAAATTTGAATACCGCCGACTGTGTGTTCGGGCATGCTTCGTCCTTGGCGAAGCGCGGTCGGGCGTGCTGGTACACGCCCGGCCATTTTCGTGGCCGTCCCGCGCTTCGTGGCGACAACTACCACGTTCTAGTTACTTCAACCTTTACACGGAACAGCGCATTGGCAGCAGATCTGATTCCAGTTGTCTGTCATCGGAATAGAATATCAAGCACGACGAAGAGGAAAGAGAGCGTGGACTGCAAAAGGAATAAGTGCCTCGTAGCCTAGAATTCAGGTGAAGATGTGGTCCCTAAGCGGGATCATGTCAATTTCTGGTCCCTAAGCGGGACCAGCTCTCATCACAATCTAGCGTCAGTTGGACAGAAACATATCCATTGCACCCTTGGGACTAATTACCTCTACCTCCCGTTCGTGATTCAAATTGTTATACCGTCTCAGATCCTTACTTTCATCTATACATACTATTATATCTCCCTCAGCAAAATAGTCGCGGTCATTTCGCTCGTCAAGAAATTTCACACAGCCGCCTTCTTGACACGCAAACTCACACGCAAGATCGTACAGATCAAGTGACTCCACTTCACGTTTGTGCCACCCTCCGGACTGTAGAAAGACAATAGGATGGGGATAGTAGCTTTCTGTATCCGCTGGCTTCTCCGAAAGCGGAACCATCCTTTTTAAATCACTGTGTTTATCAAGTGAGTTTGTCTTTACAAACGCAGAGTCGCCTGGAGTAACGTCAACAAGTAAGTCTAGAATATCGTCGTCTGACCAGTTATCGACCTGTTGTTTTACGTATTCCATCGTGAGATCTGCGAGCGACAGCAGTGGGTAGATGCGATCCCCTTTTGGAACGACACTGAGCTTGTTTGATTCACCACCAACTGCTCGCCAGACAAGAGAGTCCTCCCCGCTAAAGTCGTCGATTAGAACATTCTGTTGCTGGAATCTGTTTTCAATTTCGTTAAAGTAATCCCAAATCGACACTAGGTTGTAGTACGGCTCCACTTTTTCACGAACTTCTTGCGGAGACGCTAAGCGGTGAGCGTCGTCGTCTGTTTGGAAGATTGGCACGACTTGGTCGCCAGGTTGTCCGAGCGTTGTCTCTGTAAAGTGAATGTTCTTAAGTGTGTCAATTTCGAGCAACTCTTCGACGAGTTCTTTACGAACATCACGTCGCTCCCACTCTCCGAGGTGTGTGTTAATTTCTCTGTTTTTGATAACCGGTCTCTCAAATGGTATGTCATTCTCTTCACAAACTGAAGAGACAATCCTTCGGTAGCTTGAGTCAAACTCGTCTCTATTCTCAACTGCTACGGCAACAGAGACAAGACTAGTTGGGTTAAATGGTTGATCTTCTAACACATGACTCGTTGCATCAGATGCTACCCAACCCGATGTCATAACACTACTTGCAATTGACCACTATTATCTATTTTTGCTGTTTTCTGACACTTTACAGGCACCTACACGACACTTCTGACGTATACAGCCTGATAATTGACTTGTAGCATTCAACCACTGACGGCTGACCCACGGCAAACTCGTAGCCGTTTCAAGAACGTTTCCACACAGATTAGTTGTCTCTCTGCATAAAGTTCGGACATAAAAACAGTAGAAACAACAACCGATTCACCGACGTGTCACTGGAGACACTGATCAACGGTCTTCTCTCAACCCAAGTGCTTAATCAGTCCTACTCGCCGCTGTTCCTCATCCGCCGTTTTCGCTTCTCCTTGTTCGCCTGCCGTCGCTCTCGCACCCGTTGTGCCTTCTTATCGGACCACATCCCGAACCCGGCGAACAACTCCCGGTCGTCGCTCAGGAGTCGCTCCACAACGTCGTTGTCGCTCTCTCCTTCTCGCCGTCGTCGGTTGAGTTCCGACTTGACCGCTTCGGTGACACGAATCTGTTCGTCTGCGGGAACCATCGTTGTCAGTATTTGTGTCGATTCGACTTGTCTGTTGCCCACGCGACCAAGACCAGAGACAACTGCTCAGTTATTTGAAGACCAGGACTGTTCGACTGCTCCCCAGTCGCTGCGGCGAGATACATCCCGATAGCGCCTCCGACTCTCCTTACCCGCCCTGCTGGAGTCGCTCGCGCCCGGCGGCGGGGAGACGCCCCTCTGGACTGTCCTCGCTGCTCACGCCTCACGGTACAACGGTATCGCTCAACTATCTTGTTGGTCGGACAGTTTGCCCGGTGAAGCGAGACTCACCGACGGATTTGAGTAACGACAGTGTACGGGCTAGGATACCACGCTGATCGAGGCGAGCCGAGGTCACTCCGGTTGGCACCAGACTACTCAAACGAACCAGACAGCAGACAACACCATGCCAACACTCACAGTCACCGTCGGCGACCGTGACCGACTCGACCGAGAGACACGCAACCGAATCGAGGCCGCACAGGAGGGTGCAGAGCTTGACGATACACAGCCGGTGTTGAACGTCGACTCGTACGCCGAACTGAGTCGGTTGCTGAGCCCGAAGAACCTCGAACTGCTGGAGACGATCGCTGCCGAGAGCCCACCGAGCATCAGCGCCGCCGCCGCGGCTGTCGAGCGCGACTACAAGCAGGTACACCGGAATCTGACCGAGTTGGCGGACGCGGGTGTCGTCGAGTTCGACGACTCCGAATCGGGACAGGGACGGCGACCGGTGCTCGCCTACGACGGGCTGGAGGTCGACATCCCCTTCGATCACACGGACGGACGTGTCGACACCGCCACTCCGTGAGTGCCGACAGTTCGACTTCGACCAGAGGGGTGTCCCCCGAGTTCCCTGTTCCGCCACCACCCAGCCGACGGAGTTACGACGCCACACACAGACAGTCGGGTATGGACGACCACACCCGGACGAACGCCGTCGCGCCGCCCCGGTCCGGGGACCCGACCGGCTGGCGGGCGGACAGAGCCGCCTCGAACGGCTGGGAACACGGCACGCTCAGGCGGGCGACGGTCCACGGCGTCCGGCTGTACAACGCCGGCGAGTTCCACGAGTCACACGACTGTTTCGAAGACGAGTGGTACAACTACGGCCGCGGGACGCCAGAGAGCGCGTTTCTCCACGGGATGGTCCAGGTCGCGGCGGGCGCGTACAAGCACTTCGACTTCGAGGACGACGCCGGGATGCGGTCGTTGTTCGACACCGCGCTGGGCTACCTGACCGGGTTGCCCCGGGACTACTACGGGGTCGACGTAGACGACGTGCGCCGGACGATCGAAGCGGCGTTGTCGGACCCGACCGTGTTAGCGGGCTGGCAGATCGAACTCGACGGTGGGGAGCCGACCGCGAGTGAACGGGACTTCGCGTACGCCGAGGCGTTGGAACACTGACGGAGGCCAGGAGATCGACAGTCAGTCGTCCGCCGGACGGTCGGTCGACCTGCCAGTCGGAGTCGGGGGATAGACACGCCTTTTTGGACGGGGACCGACCGTCCGTCCATGACAGACGAGTACGACCCCGAGGCGATCGAGTCGCGCTGGCGACAACGGTGGGCCGAGACGGGCGCCTACCGGCCGGAGCCAGACGGTGACGACGCCACGTTCCTCACGGTTCCGTACCCGTACCCCAGCGGCGGGATGCACATCGGCCACTGCCGAACCTACACCGTGCCGGACGTGTACGCCCGGTACAGACGCCAGCAGGGGGATAACGTGTTGTACCCGATGGCGTGGCACGTCACCGGCACGCCCATCGTCGGCGCGGTCGAACGGCTGGAAAAAGGCGAGGAAGATCAGCTGTCCGTGTTACAGGACACCTACGGCGTTCCCGACGACACCCTCGACGAGATGAAAACCCCGATGGGGTTCGCGAACCACTTTATCGAGGAACACTACAAGACCGGGATGGAACAGCTGGGCCTATCCGTCGACTGGCGCCGGGAGTTCACCACCGAGGACGCCCGGTACTCCCAGTTCGTCACCTGGCAGTACGAGACCCTCGAAGACCGGGGACTGTTGGAGCAGGGGCTCCACCCGGTGAAGTACTGCACGAACGAGCAACAACCCGTCACCACCCACGACATCCTGGAAGGTGAAGAGGCGGAGTTTCAGGAGTACACGCTGGTGCGGTTCGAGACCACTGTCGACGGCGAGACGACGGTCGCGCCGATGGCGACCCTGCGACCGGAGACGGTCCGCGGGGTGACGAACGCCTACGTCGATCCGCAGGCCACCTACGCCGTCGCGACTGTCGACGGCGAACGGTGGGTGGTGTCGGAGGCCGCGACGGAGAAGTTCCGCCTGCAGGAACGCGAGGTGACAGTCGAGTCGACACTGTCGGGCGAGGAGCTGGTCGGCGCCGACGTGACGAACCCCGTGACGGGGGAGGCGGTGCCGATCCTGCCGGCGGGGTTCGTCGACGCCGACAACGCGACGGGTGTGGTGATGTCCGTCCCGGCACACTCCCCGGACGACTACGTCGCGTTGGCGGAGGCGAAGGCGGACGCACGGGAGTCGCCGGAGCGGTTCGCCGACTACGGGCTCGACCCCGAGCGCGTCGTTGGGATCGAGCCGGAGCCGATTCTGGATGTCGAGGGGTACGGCGACGTGCCCGCCCGGAGCGCAGTTGAGGCGGCCGGCATCGAGTCGAGTGACGACCCCGCGCTGGAGGCAGTGACCGCCGACCTGTACAACGCGGAGTTCCACCAGGGCCGGCTCCACGAGTCGTACGGTGAGTTCGCCAACGGGCTGGTGGAGGAGGTTCGCGACGAGTTCAGACGCGAGGGGGTCGCGGCCGGTCGGTTCGACACGATGCAGGAGTTCTCCGAGGAGGTCGTCTGTCGGTGCGGCGGCGACGTGGAGGTGGCCAAACAGGAGACGTGGTTCCTGCGGTACAACGACGAGGAGTGGAAAGCGAAGACCAAGCGGGTGATCGAGGGGTTGGACGCGGTCCCGGAGAACACCCGCGGCCAGTACACAGAGACGGTCGACTGGCTGAACGAGTGGCCCGCGATCCGCAACTACGGGCTGGGAACGCAACTCCCGTTCGATCCGGCGTTCGTCATCGAACCCCTGTCGGACTCGACGATCTACATGGCCTACTACACGGTCGCCCACCGGATTCAGGAGATTCCCGTCGACGCACTCGACCGGGAGTTCTTCGACGCGATGTTCTACGGCACCGACGCGGTGGACGTGCCGGCGGGCGTCGACACGGACGACCCCGAGGCCGTGTTGGCCGGCACAGCGACCGACGGCGCCGCCGCGGCCGAGACAGCCGTCGCGGCCAGCCAGGCGAGTGGGAGTGGCGGGACCGAGGCGGGCGACGCGGACGCCGCCCCGACTGACCGCGCCGCGAAGCTGGAGACCGCGTTGGCGCTGCGGGCGGAGTGGCAGTACTGGTACCCGGTCGACTACCGGTTCTCCGGCAACGACCTGATCGAGAACCACCTCACCTTCTTCCAGTACCACCACGCGGAGCTGTTCGACGAGTCCGCCTGGCCACAGGGGGTCGTCATCATGGGGATGGGACTGTTGGAGGGCCAGAAGATGTCCTCCTCGAAAGGGCACGTTGTCTTGCCGGCCGAGGCAGTGTCCGAGTACGGCGCCGACACGGTCCGATTCTTCCTGTTGAATGCGGCGGAGCCGTGGGAGGACTACGACTGGCGCGACGACGCGGTCTCGTCGGTCAACGACCAGTTGACCAACTTCTACGACCGAGCACTGGAGACAATCGAGACCGCCCGGGAGGCGGGTGTCGCCGGCGCGGACGCGGTCGCAGACGGGGGCGCGGTGTCGGACGCCGCCGACGTGGAACTGCCGGACAGCCCCGCGGCGCGGCTGGTCGACGACGACGTAGATCTGGAGCCGGTCGACGAGTGGCTGCTCTCCCGGCTGCAGGACACCGTCGCGACCGTGACGGCGGCGTTGGACCGCTCGGAGACCCGGACGGCCTCACAGGCGGCGTTCTACGACTTCGACACGGATCTGCGGTGGTACCGACGCCGAGCGGACACGGACCGGGAGGGGGCGACACAGACCCTGCTGGCCACGTTGGAGACCCGCCTCCGGCTGTTGGCGCCGTTCGTCCCGTTCCTGACGAACGAACTCCACGAGGAACTACGCGGTGTCCCAGCCGAGGAGGCGGGGTGGCCCGAGCCGGTTGAGGCGTTCGACGCGCCGGCAGCCGAGTTGCGCGAGGCACGGGTGGAGGCGCTGACGGCGGACGTGCGCGACGTGATCGGCGTGACGGACATCGACCCCGAGATCGTCCGGGTGTACGTCGCCGCCGACTGGAAGCGCGACACCTTCGACGCCGTCCGCGAGGCGGGCGCCGACGTGGGTGCCGCGATGTCCGAGGCGATGTCGAACCCGGCGCTGCGTGAGCGTGGCGACGCGGTGAACGATCTGGTACAGGAGCTGGTCGGGTTCGCACGCGGCCGCGACGACGACGAGTTGGCGGCGCTCGCGGGGTTGGACGAGCACGCGGCGTACGCGGACGCGACCGACTTCCTCGCCCGGGAGTTCGACGCCGACGTGGAGGTGTACACCGAGGACGACCCCGATGCGGTCGACCCTGCCGGGAAGGCCGGGCAGGCGGTGCCGTTCCGGCCGGCGATCCACATCGAGTGAGACTGTCGGCAGAGCGTCTCGTCTCACGTTGGAGGACGGCCCGTGTTTCCATCTGACGGGGACGAACACTTCGGCCAGACTCGTTTCCAAACAACGTGAGCCGCACAGACAACGTACTCCCCTCCGCCGAGAAGGTGTTGGACACGGTGACACCACCGTCTGTCGGCCGACCGAACAGAGAGATGGCCACGGTCGTACGCGCCCGGGGTGTTGTTGCTCCTCTCGTTTCTCCCGTATCTGGCGCTCGCCTGGCCGGACAGCCGACTGTCCTCGGCGCTCGATCCGCGCTGATGGATACTCTCGTGCGTGAGCGAGAACGGAGCGGAAGTGTGTGCGTACCGACGGCACACAGTTAAGCGTCGGCGGTCGGTTCCTCGGCCGTGTGCCGGAGGGTGTCAGAGTGGCACGTCCGCACAGCCACCGACAGAGGGTGAACTGGCTCCCGCGCAGGCCTCACAGCTGAACAGCGGGCACGGGTCTGCACACAACGAGAGCGTGACGCTCGCGTCGAGACAGATATCGCCGTACTCATCATAGAGGCTGAAGCTGATGCACCCCTCGACCGACAGGCCGGGGATCGGGCCGTACTTGATCGGCACGTCGACACAGAGGCCGTCGTCGCCGTAACCAACACCGTAGTCGACGATGGTGAACGATACGCCGTTGACGAACAGCTCTACCGAGAGTGTCGCGCTCAGGAACGAGTCGCTCGCGGTGCTGATCTTCAGGCCGGCACCGACGCCGACAGTGACGGAGTAGCCCGCGACGGAGACAGTGCCCAGGTCCTCCTGGAAGTAGAGCTGGTCGAGCAGTTCCGTCTGGGGTACGTCGAAGCCAGTCGGACGCTCCTGACGCCGCCACTCGTCGTAGCTCTGGATCTCGTAGGCCTTCTCACCGGGGACCTGTGCGTTGCTGTACTTCCCGACGTACATCTTCGAGTCCTTCGGGATGTCGTCGGGCGTCAGGTCGACTGAGTCGGCGTCGGCGTCTGCCTTCGTCACGTCGCCGGCGAGAATCTCTGACTCTGCCAGCGCTCGCTCGACTTCGGCCTCGGTGATCTCCCCGTCGCCGTCCTCCTGTGCCGCGACAACCGAGGAGAGCCCCGCTGCTCCGCCGGCTGCCGTCGTTGCTGCCGAGAGCACTTTTCGTCGGTCGATGTCTACATCCAGGTCGATGTCCGTGATCTCGTCGTCCCGTGGCATCGGCTGCCATTTTGTTTCTATATGACTTATATTTTGGGAACGGAAGATGAATGCTCTCTGACAAGATGTATTTTACAGTAGTATCGGGGTGAGATACTATCCGGTGGAGTGGGACGAAGCCGACAACTTGGAACTGTAGCATACTTACAGCAGTGACAAGGAGAAAGCCCACCCGTTTACGGGTGGGATAAATCCGACAACCTGAGAACGTATCTCCGTTTCTGCTGACGGGAGATTTATATACGTTAAGTACATGCGTAACTAGACTGAGGCGGTTCAGCCGCCCAACGAAACGGATAATATCGGATTCAGCCCAAGCTACGTTCGAAAGAACCCCTTTCGAACCGCTGGCAGTGGGTTCCGGACAGAAAGTAACTCTGACTCCCAGTATGGGATAGGAGTAACGGCGGCTTGGCCCTGCCAGGAGTCCGGTCATGTCGACCAGGCTGCGAACCTGAAACGCCCACCCAAGCGGTGCGGTGCCGTGGGAATCCCACCCGACGGGGTGGGAGGAGGTCAAACTAACACACGTTCTAACGACACTACCTCACCCGACGACAGGCTCGGATCGGCGACGAGCGTCCCCAGACACACCGCGGCGTTGTCGGGGGTCAGACAGACGACGATATCGCCCTCGGAGGGAGCGGCGTCTCCAGCCTCACCGTCCCCACCGACAGTCACCGGATCGGGCGCGGGATCGACAGCGATCACGCCGGGCGCGTACACCGGTGCACCCTCCGCAACCTCGCGGGCGGCGTTTTCGGGGATCGTCACCCGCGGGAGGTGTCGCAGTGCGCGCTCGGCGGGCGCGACGGCCTCGGCGAGTGGCTCCGGGTCGCCGTCCTCGTCGAACGCCAACGCGTCCGCGAGGTCGTGCAACGACACCAGATCACGGTCGTCGAACGGGTCCGTCCCGCTCCGGCGGAGATTCCCCATGTGGCCGCCGGTGCCCAGCGCCAACCCCAGATCGTGACACAGCTTCCGGACGTACGTCCCGGACTCACACCGAATCCGGAGCAACAGCTGTCGATCCCGTTGGTCGAGCAACTCCAGATCGTACACCGTCCGGGTGCGGAGCCGCCGCCGGACGGCCGACTTTCGGGGTGGTTTCTGGTACAGCTCCGCCTCGAAGCTGTCGAGAATCGCCCGCGTGTCGGCGGGTGCCGAACGGTGGAGTTCGAGCACAGCGACGTACTCCTTTGCGCCCTCCAGAAACACCTGTGCCAGCCGTGTCGCGTCACCTAACAGGATCGGGAGACAGCCGGTCACCTTCGGATCGAGCGTTCCGGCGTGGGCCGCGCGGTCGACACCCGCGAGGTCACGTACCCACGCGGTCACCTCGTGTGCCGACGGTCCGGGCGGCTTGTCGAGATTGACCACACCAAAGTCGAGTCGGTCGCGGGCGGCGCGCGTCTCGGGGGCCGGACGGAGCGACATCAGAACTCGTAACGGACGCCCTCGACCGGTTCCTGCCCTTCGTCGCCGGCCGGCTCGTAGCGTTCGACGGCGTCGGTGATGAGATTCGTGACGGCCGTCTCCCCCCACCGGCCGGTGTTGACGACGAGATCGTAGATCGACCGGTCGCCGATGTCGATGTCGTAGTAGGAGGCGTAGCGTTTGGCCTCACTCTCCTCACGGCGACGGGTCTCTTCGCGGGCGACGGACAGGTTCTTCTGTTCTCTGTCGACGATCCGTTCGACACGAACGTCCAGTGGGGCGTCCAACCAGATCCGCATGTCGGCGTGTCCGCCGGCGAGCCAGCCGGCGAGTCGCGACTCCAACACCAACTCGTCGCGTTCGACCGCGGTCTCGCGGAGCCGGCGGTCCAGATCGCGGTCGATCTGGTCGTCGTCCTCGGCAAGTTCGTTGAACTCGACCGGCGAGAGCCCGCGTTCGGCCGCCATCTCGCGGAACGTGTCCCCGCCAGAGACGTGATCGAGATCGAACACCTCCGCGAGATGTGCCGCCGTCGTCGACTTGCCGCTCCCCGGTGGTCCGGAGATCGTGATCAACATACCATAACTCCACGCGGTCGATACAAGTGACTGTCCTTTCTCCCGACTGTGCTGTGGCCGCCGTCGAGAACCGCGCGGCGGCGGCACCTATTCGTACCCCGCCTCCGTACAGAACGTATGAGCTACGAGGCAGAGATCGCGGGAATCGGGGTCGGCGTCGGGCCCGACGGGGACGAGATTCCGGCCGTGATCCTCCGCGCGGACGGGCAGTTACTGCCGATCTTCGTCACTCGCGACCAGGCCAACTCGATCCGGATGGGGCTGTCCGACCGCGTGTTCGAACGCCCGCTCACCCACGACCTGGTCGTCGAGATGGTGACGGAGTTCGGCGGCGCCGTCGACGGCGTCCGGATCGACGACCTCACTGACGGCACCTTCTACGCGAAGATCGACGCGGAGTCGTACGACGCCGGCCAATCCCGGGAGTTCGTCTTCGACGCCCGACCCTCGGACGCCATCGCGCTGGCGATCCGGTTCGAGTGTCCGATCACCGTCACGAGCGAAGTGTTAGACGACGCCGGCCAACCCCCAGACAGTATCGAGATGGAGTCACCCGACGACGGCGTGTTCCCGCACGCGCCGGGCGACGAGAGCCGCGACGAGAGTGACTTTCGCTACCGCTGATCGACAGTCGTTTGCTCGTCGCCCACCAATCTCGCCCGTGCAGACCGTCACCAACGACGACGGCCATAGACTCCTGCTCGTCAAACGGTCGAGTGAGTCGAGTCTGGTCCGCGACCCCGACACCGGCGAGGAGTCGTACCGCCCGAACGAGTCGCTGTCGGCCGTCGACGACCCGCCGCTGGCGGCCGCCGCCGACGGCCTGGCTGGGCCCGTCCGTCGTGCGGTGCTCGCGTGTCCCGACGACCGCGCGCTCGGACTCCTCGTCGAACTCGTCGACCGCGGGCCGACGGCCGCCGAGACGCTGACTGCCGCCTACGATCTCTGTGAGTCGGACCTCCACGGCCTGCTCGCGGAGTTTCGTGCGGCTGGGCTCGTTCGAGAGACGACCGTCGCCGGCCGACCAGGGTACGCGCCGACCGACGACGCCGACACGGCCGTCGAGCGACTGCGCTGAGCGACTCGCCCAGTTCTCCTCGGTCTGTTCTGGGGTATCAGTCGTCTGCCGGCTCCCGCAACGCGGCCAACGACGCGTTCTCGATCCGTTCGACGGACGAGCGGTTGGTCGTCGGGTCCTTCTCTACCCGAACGAGATCGTCGGCTGCGTCGACCAACTCGTCGTCGTGCGAGACGATCAGGATCTGTGCGACCCCGAACCCACGCATCTGCTCGACCAGATCCACCAGTCGCGCGACGTGGCCGTCGTCGAGGAAGACGGTCGGTTCATCGAGGATCAACGGGGGCGTCGGCGCCGCACCCTCCACCCCCTCGGCGAGCAGGCGGTAGATCCCACACCGCAGAGAGAGGTTGAACAACGCCCGTTCGCCGCCGGACAGCTGCGCGGGCTCCAACGGCTCGCCGTCCTTCTGGTACACTGTCAGCTCGTAGCTGTCGTCGAGTTCGATGTGTGAGTAGGCGTCGTTGCCGTACACCAGATCGAACGTCTCGTTGAGCCGGCTCTCCAAGGCGTCGACGTTGCGCTGGCGCAACTCCGCCCGGAGGTCGGCGTACGTGCCGGCCAACTCCGCGGTCTCCTCGCGCAGTGACGCCAGCGCGGACACGTCCTCGGCGACCGTCGCCCGCTCGCTCCGCAGTCCGTCGAGTTCGTCGAGTTCGTTCCTCACCGCGCCGATCTGGTTGGTCAGTTCGTCCCGGCGGTCACGGAGGTTCGACAGCGTCTCGTCGACGCGGTCGATGTACGACTCCGCCTCCGCGAGCCGTTCGCGTGCCGACTCGACGGCCTCGTCGTCGACCGCGGCGGCGAGTTCGTCGCGCCGTGACCGTTTCTCCGCCAGGCTGTCGCGTCGTTGGTCGTTCAGTGTTTCCAACCCGTCGCGCCGCTCGGTCAACCGGTCGATCTCCGCGGCCGCCTGCTCCCGGTCGGTCCGGTGGTTGTCGATCTCGTCGAGCCGGTCGACCGCCTCCGACACGGCGCTCAGTTCTCGGTTGCAGTCCGCGACCCGTTCGCGCGCCGCCGCCGCCGTCTCCTCGGCCGTCTCGGCGTCTGTGGCCGCCGTCTCGGCGTCCGACTCCAACTCCGCTGCTCGACTCCGGTGTTGCTCGATCTGTTCGCCGCGTTCCTCCATCCGGGATTCGACCTCCGTGATCTGGTCGTCGAGCAACGACAGTGTGTCTCCAACGCCGTCCAGATCACGCTCCACCTCGCGGAGTTCCTCGGCCCGTTCGCGTCGCTCTGTCAGCCGACTGCGATCTTCCCGCAGTTCTGCCAGTTCCGTCTCTAGCTGTCCGACCCGTTCGCGCTGCTCGTCGAGCGTGTCGACGTGTGGCGAGTCCGCGACTGGCTGGCCACACTCCGGGCAGTTGCCCGCCGCCAGCAGTTCCTCACCGCGTTCGACCGCGCTCCGTGCCTCTTTCAGGTCCGTCCGCACGTCTTCGACCTCCTCGTCGAGTTCCGTGCGCTCCTCTCGGATCGACTCCCGCAGGTCGGCGGCCTCACCGACATCGACGGGGGCGTCCGCGAACGCCTCGCGGAGTCGCTCGCGCTTCTCGGTCGCCTGTTCGCGTTTCTCTCGCAGTTCGGTCAGTCGTTCACGATCCTCCTCGCGTTTCGACGCGAGCGTCTCCGCGCGTTCGCGTTCCTCCTCTGCCCGGTCGCGTTTCTCCGTCGCCGTCGCCGTCCGTTCCTCGGCGCGGTTCGTCGCGTCTGTCACCTCGTCTCTGGCGTCGAGCAACCGTTCGCGGAGCTCCGACTCCCGCTCGTCAAGCGTGTCGCGTCGCTCCCGAACTGTCTCCGGTTCGCCGTCTTCGATGTCGCTGTCGGCGACGGCCTCCCGGAGGGCCGTCTCCGCCTCGCTCCGTCGTTCGCGAGCCGCGGCCAGTTCGCTCTCCACCTCGCGACGCTCCGTCTCGCTTTCGCGTATCTCCGTCTCCAGGGTGTCGATCTCTTTTTCCAACTCCGACAGCTCCTCGCGTTGGTCCTCGTACGTCGCGAGCGTGTCGCGGGCGTCGTCTCTCGTCTCCGCCGCCTTCTCGCGTTCCGTCTCGTACTGGTCGATGTCGTCGTCGACCTCGTTGAGCGTCGACTCCAACTCGTTGAGCCGCTGTGGGAGTTCCTTCGCCTCCTTGCGTTCGATCCGGTCGTCGAGGTTCTCCAGTGCGCCTCGTCGACCCTCCAACACGTCCTCGACGCCGAGTCGGGCCTGTCCAGCACGGTCGCGGTACTCCTCCAGTCGCCCCAACTGGAGCAGGTCGTCGATCGTATCCTGGCGGGCGCTGGGGCTGGCCTCGATCAGTTCGTTCACCTCCCCTTGTTTGACGTACGCGCAGTTGACGAACGCCTCGGCGTCCATCCGCAGGAGGTCGGTGACGAACGCGCGCACGTCCGTCGCTCCGTCCCGGACGACGCTGCCGTCGTCGGTCTCCAGCGTACACATCGCGGTGCTGGCCCGGTCGCCGTGCGTCCGCACCTCGCGGGTGACGTGGAACCGCTGGCCGTCGTGGCTGAACCACAGCTCCACGTCCGTCTCCCCGGCACCGTTCGTGATCACGTCCGACAGTGTCCCGTCGAGTGCGCGCGCGCCGTACAACGCGAAGAAACACGCCTCCAACAACGAGGACTTCCCACTGCCGTTGAGCCCGTGGACAACTGTCACGCCATCCGAGAGGTCGACCGCCGCGTCTCCGTACGGCTTGAAGTTCCGGAGGACGACTCGTTCGAAGATCACGTCAGATCCTCCATCGTCAGTTGTGCGGTGTCGTCTGTGTCGTCCGTGTCGTCGATGGTGTTCGCGTCGTCGGCGTCGTCAGTGGTGTTCGCGTCGTCGGCGTCGTCTGCGTCGGCGGTGGTGTTCGTGTCGTCTGCGTCGTCCGTGTCGGCGGTGGTGCTCGTGTCGCCGGCGTCGTTTGTCTCGTCCACACTGGTGACGTTCGTGTCGTCTGCGTCGTCCGTGTCGGCGGTGGTGCTCGTGTCGCCGGCGTCGTTTGTCTCGTCCACACTGGTGACGTTCGTGTCGTCCGCGTCGGCGGTGAGTGTTCCAGCGTCGAGCCGCTCGCGGACCCGTTCGGTGACACGGTCACGGAGGTTGCTGTCGACGACCGCGTCGTCGCGGACCAGGTCGTCGATCTCGCGGGCGGCACCGGACAGTTCCACCTCCGACAGCCGTTCACGGACGGCCCGGTCGGGGTCGGCGAAGTCGACGGACACCGCCGCCGCCTCCGTCTCGATCTCCCGCCGGTCGCGGACCCGCGCGACGAGCGCGCCGTGTTCGGTCGCGAACGACTCGATCTCGGCGGGTGTCACCGGCTCCCCCTCGCCGGTGATGTCGACGAGGACGACCGCGTCCGCGAGATCGTACGACGCGAGCCGACTCTGGACGCGCTCGGCCCCCTCTCCCGACCCGAGTTCGGCGTCGACGAAGACGAACTCCCGGGTGTCTAGCCCTCGCCGGCGGATGTCGACCGTCGTCTGGTCGGCCGTTTCACCAGTCTCGAAGGTGACGATGTTGTACCCGCGGCCGTCCCGCTCGCTCGCGCTGGCCCGTTCCGTCGATCCGCAGTAGGTCACCCACGCCCCGTCGACCTCTGCGGTGTCGGGGGTGTGGTTGTCGCCGAGCAACACCGCGTCGAACGCGACTGTCGACTCCCGCAAGACGGTCTCGGTGTCCCAGTCGCCGTGCGCGAACGGCGTGAACAACCCGTGTGCGACGAGTGCGGCGCTGTCGGCGTCGTGTGAGTCAAACTCGTAGTCGAGATCGTCACGCTGGGAGGCGGGGACGTGATCCAACCCGTATAACGCCGTCTCGTCGACGACGACGGGCTCCGCGCCGAGCCGCGTCGCCAACCCCAACGACTCGAACAGGTCCAGCCACTGGCCGCCGCGGGTGGACTCGTGGTTGCCGACGACGGCGAGAAACGGCACGCCTGCGGCGTCTAACTCCCGCAACACTGACAACACGCCCATCAGGTCTGGCAGTTCGGGCCGGCGGTCGTGGAACAGGTCGCCGGCGTGGACGACCGCGTCGGCGTCGTCGGCGACGGCGTCCGCGATCACCTGCTCGAAGGCGTCGAGGAAGTCCCGGCGTCGCTCCGGCGAGTGGTACTGCCGGTAGCCGACGTGGGTGTCGCCCGTGTGTACGATCCGTGTCATAGACGCTCGTTGAGGCGGCGTGACACTCAATCGTTCGGTGTCTCCACCCGGCGGACCCCCCACACGGCCATCCGGAGTCGGTCGAACGCGCGGACCACTGCGGTCGCCCGCTCTCGAACCGCCGGACTGTCGCTCCCGCTCGCCAACTGCCGGAGCGCCCGTAGATCCCCCCGGCTCCGGAACGCGGCGGCCTGGTCCGTCTCCGCCAGCGCCGACTCACCACGCCGGACGAGACGCTCTGTGTCCCGTTCTCGCTCGACTGGTCCCGACCGACGGGTCACACTGTCCGTGTCTGTCCCGCAACTCGGCTCCCGGACTCGCGGTGTCGTGTCTGTCACGGGCGGTCTGGTCCCGGCTCCGTACTTCAACCTTCGTCCGGGTGACCCGCCGGCCACGCGACGGCCGCCTGCACCCCGAACCAGTGTTCGACGGTGCCGTCGTCGCCGGCGACGGGGACGAGCGACACCCGGTTGCGGAACGGGGTGCCGTCGGCTCGTTCGTTGTCCAGTTCGACCGTCACCGGCTCCCAGGTGCGCAACGCCTCGACGAAGTCAGCGATCCGTTCGCCGTCGGTCGTCGTCGTCTGGAGCAGTCGCGGGTTCGCGCCCGCGAGCCGCGCCGCGTCGTGGCCGGTCAGCTCCCGGAAGGCGACGTTCGCGTACCGCAACGGGTTGTCGTGGTACGCCGGCCCGGTGAGCGTCACGCCGAGGGGCGCGCGGTCGAGCACCCACGCCTGCCACGCCAACGGTCGGACGCGCGCGTCAAGATCCCAACTGTCGAACGCCGGCCGCGTCGGCTCCGTCTCCAGTCGTCGGTCGATCTCGGCTGCCGCCGCCAACTCCCGTGTCGCGAGGAGTTCCCGGACCGCCTCGCGGAACGACGACTGCGCTGCACCCAGCGCCGTCTGGAGCGCCTCGCGGACTGCCGGCCGTGGCTCCGAGGCACGTGTCACGGTCGGTCTCGGGCCGCGCCGGTCGTAACTGTCTCGGTGTCGACGCTGGGGCCACGTAACTGCGTCTCACTTCTGTGATCGTCCGTAGAATTTCGACGTGTTCTTGAACCGTCGTCCCGTACTTCAAACGCGTTGCGGAACCGTGACCAATCACGGTTCCACGAACGAAAACCATGGTGCTAGCAACAGTGTTCGACACGGCCGCAGGAAGTACCGTACCGCTCCAGACACAGGGGGACGCGCTCCAAGCGATTCAGGACAGTTTCCTCCTGAGTTCCTCGTTCTGGGCAAACATCGCGCTGGCGGGAGTCTCGATCCTGTTGTTCGTCTACATGGGTCGGAACCTCTCCTCGTCACGTGCGAAGCTGATCTGGGTCGCCGCGCTGCTCGTGCCGCTGGTGTCGATCTCCTCGTACTCCAGTCTGGTCTCCGGGCTCACCGTCGGGTTGTTGCAGATGCCCGCCGGCCACCCACTGGCCGGGACAGGCGAGGTCGTCTCCCCGTGGGGGCGGTATCTGACGTGGACGTTCTCGACGCCCGCGATCCTCGCGGCGCTCGGACTGCTGGCTGGAACTGACTTCACGAAGCTGTTCACCGCGATCACGATGGACATTGGGATGTGTGTCACCGGCCTCGCGGCCGCGCTGACGACGAGTTCCCTCCTGATCCGGTGGGTGTTCTTCGGAATCAGCACCGCGTTCTTCCTCGTCGTCGTGTACATCCTGCTGGCGGAGTGGTCCGAAGACGCCGCCCGGGCGAACACCGGCGAGATCTTCGACACCCTGCGGAACCTCACCGTCGTGCTCTGGTTCGGCTACCCGGTTCTGTGGGCGCTCGGCTCCGAGGGGCTGGCCGTGCTCGGCGTCGGTGTTACCTCGTGGGGCTACTCCGGACTCGACATCATCGCGAAGTACGCGTTCGCGTTCCTGCTGCTGCGGTGGGTCGCGAACAACGAAAACGTCGTCGCGTCGAACCCGTCCGTCTTCGGCGGCGACGACTGATCACGCAGACGCGATCACGCGGACGCGATCACCGACTCTCTGTTCTTTGCGCCCGGCACGAACAGTGGTGAGTCACGAGGCCGACGGGACGCGTCCAGTTCCGACAGCAACCGTGTCGAGGCGAAACAGCCGCCCGTCTCGCTCCGTTCCAACGTCGTCGGTTCAGTCGCTCGTCTCTCCCGGCGTCGCGCGTTCTTCTTCGGCCGCCAACTCCGTGTCGTACTCGGTGTCGTCAAGGAGCAGTCCGTCGAAGACGCCGGCGGTGTTCGTCGCGATAAGGACGAACCCAAGCTTCGCGGCGACATCCATGTACGTGATCAGCACACCCGTCGTCGCCCGGGTAAGCACGTCGAGCGCCGGCGGGGAGAGCACCCACACGACCGGGTAGACGAACCACAACAACCCGATCAGGTTCCGGAGCTTCGCGTACACCGCCCACTTGTCGGCGCCGGCCGTCCCGCGGAGGTTCTGAGCCAACGGCCCGAACAGGTAGTACACCAGCGCGAAGTACGCGATCGTCGACAGCCCGCCGAAGACGTAGACGAGCACGCCCGTCTGGAGCACGCCGACGAAGCCGAGGACGATCATCAACAGGTCCGCGACGATCACCGCCACCACCGTCCGTCGGCTCGCCTGTGCCGCGTACGCCATGTAGCCGACGAGCAACGGCGTCGTCGCCGCCCAGTCGATGTACCGCAGTGTCTGGATCTCGATCCCGTTTTCGGCAATCGCGAACAGGTCGGTGGACATTCCGACGTACGCCAGC
>ERZ1034488.75-NODE-75-length-23180-cov-4.053795_pt1 | contig 23180 bp, 22 predicted proteins | sample MGYA00520646_ERZ1034488 | MGnify/ENA primary metagenome ERZ1034488 (study PRJEB33760, sample SAMEA4777686) | hypersaline lake metagenome | biome: hypersaline environment; feature: brines | place: Spain | collected 2012-08 | depth 0 m ...
TCTGGACTGTACGAGTACATCGAACGCGACGCGATCATGCGGCTGTGGTACACACAGACCACGCCACCACGACTGTCCGTCGACCAGTTCGACGCGATTCCACAGTCGTTCGCCCCAGACTCGACGGACAATCACCTCTCGGTGGTCCTGTTTTCGGCCGACAGCCCGCTGTCAGTTCCCGTCGTCGGCTGTGTGATCGTCGACGACCGAGACCAGGCGCCCAAGGTCGTCGTCGGCGGCGGCGCAGGCCCAACCTACGAGGAGGCCGTTCGAGACGCCTTAGCCGAGGCCGCACAGGTCCGGCCGTACGTGTTCAACATGCTGCGTGAACACGAGTCGGTCGATCAGATCGACCAGCGAGCGATTCACAACTTCGACGAGAACGTCCTGTACTACGCGGACCCGGATCAGTTCGACGACGTGTCGTTCCTGTTGGACGGCGAGACGGTCTCGCCGCCGGCGTCGCCCGTGCCACGGGAAGGAGACCGCTCACAGCTCCAGTGGCTGCTGGAGGAGTTCCAGCGACACGACCTGGCGCCGCTGGCGCTCGATGTCACCGCGCCGGACGTTCAGACGACGGGAGTCGTGGTCGTGAAGACGTTCGTCCCAGGATTGTTGCCGCTGTCGCTCCCGTCGCTCCCCCACGCGAACCACCCGAGAGTTCGGACAGAGACAGTCACGGAGATAGCTCACCCGTACCCATGATCGACGGCAGTTCACGCCGCGTCACAGACAGCGCCCGAATGAGAGGTGGTCACCGTGAGTGAGTTTCTCCCGGCGCCGCTCCGCCAGCGTGGGTTTCTCATGCTGTGGATCTCGCAGGTCATCTCGTACCTCGGCGACCGGCTGTACGAGATCGCACTGATCTGGCTCATCTACGACCGAACGGGAGACCCGTTGGCGGTCGCTATCGTCACCTTCGCCAGCGTCGCCTCGGCAGCGGTTGCGACGGTGCCGGCGAGTTCGATTGTCGACCGGTTCGACAGGCGGTCGCTCCTCGTCGTCAGCCACCTGTTGCGGGGCGGTGCGGTGTTGGCCGTCCCGCTCGTCGGTCTCGGGGCGTCGCCGTTGCCGTTGCTCGTCGGGGTCGCAGTTGTCAACGGCGTCGGTGAGGCGTTTTTCGGTCCCGCCAAGAACGCGATCATTCCGGAACTCGTCGCGAGCGACCAGTACGACGCCGCCAACTCCATCTCGTATATCACACAAAACGCCGGGCAGGTGCTGTACGCCGCGGGCGGTGTGGTCGTCGGGGCGCTCGGCGCCATTGGCGCGTTCACGGCAAACGCGGTGACGTTCTTCGTCGCCGCCGCCGTGTTGCTCGGAATCCCGAAGGCGGGCAAACGACGAACGGCCGACGACGACGACGACGAGACCAGCGGACTGGCTGCCGTCCGACGGGCGGTCTCCGTCGTCAGGTCCAACGAGTATCTCCCGAGTATCCTGGCGATGTCCGTCGTCACCTCGTTTGCGGTCGCACCTATCGGGATCGTGGTGCCGTTCTACGTCGAGTCCATCGCCACGGCCACGAGCTTCGTCTTCGGCGTGACGTACGCCGCGTTCTTCGCCGGGATGTTCGTCGGTGGGATCGGGCTCAACGTCGTCGACATCGGGCTGTCGCGCGGCAGACAGATCACGGTCGGAACGGTACTGTCCGGCGTCGCGCTCGTGTTGATGGCGGTCGTGCCGCCGCGGGTGCCGTTCTCGCTTGCCGTCGCGGCTGCTCTGTTTTTCGCGTCCGGCGCAGCCACGATCCTGGTCAAGGTTCCGATCCGGACGTACGTTCAGGAGGCCGTCGCCGACGAGAACCTCGGGAAGGTGCTGGCACTGCTGAACTTCTCAATGCTCGTCGCGCCGCCGCTGAGCATCGTCGCAACGGGAGCGCTGCTCGACGTGACGCCTGCGACGGCTGTTCTCGGAGTGATTGGTGGGCTCGTCGCGGCCGCGGGGCTGTCGATGGTCGTGACGCCGTTGTGGCGGTCACCGGAGCCGACGGTCTGAGTGCCACGGCGGGAACTTGTCGTCAACCGAGCCCGGAGATCTCACGACGCCCCCGACCACGACGACTGGATGGACGCCGACGAGATCGCCCGCGCCTACCGCGACCTCGCCGACGACCCCGAGACCGTCCACGCCAGCGAGATTGACCTCCGTCACCCGAACGACGAACTCCGGTTCTGATCGGAGCGTCGCTCGCCCCAGGCCGTGTTGCTCGCCGACTGCCGTGCAGACGAGGGGGTAACTATATTCTTCTGTAGACACAATCCTCTCACAGTGGGTACCCTGGAGTCGACGTTCGCGACGGCCGGCGAGACGGTCGATCTGCTCACGTATCTCGCCGAAGACATCAGCCTCAGATTCGACCGGTGGGACGACCGTTACACCCGTGGGCCGAGTCTCTACTTCATCATCATCTCGGAGGCACGGTACGACTCGTTTGTCGACTCGCTCGGCAACAACCGGTGGCCGGTCGAGGTGGCCCGTGTCTTTCCGGACGACATCGACACGGCGACGGAGGTGAGCGACGAGATCGCCTTCGACCGCGACGGCGCGGTCGTCGTCGCCGCCGACGGGACGATCCAAGAACAGATGGTTCGGGTCAGGTCACTTCCGGATCGGGACCGATTCGATGTCGACTACCCCGACTGGATGAGCGCGAAACACATGAGCGCGCTCGAAGCGTCGTCGACAGACGAGGTGTTGGCGGCCGTCACGCTCAGCGAGGAGAACGGCCGCGTCACCGTCTTCGAGGACGGCAGCTACGAGGACTACGAACGGACGGATCTGGGCGGTCGTTGGCGAGTCGACCACTCCGATGTCGTCGTCGGGGAGTCACAGCGAGGCCGCACCGACAGCCTGCTCACGAGCAGTGTGAGCGACGACAGGAGCGTCGGCGGCGGATCGATCGAGGGGCCAGTGACGACACACGCACAGACCGACCAGCTCGTCGACCGGTTGGTGAGCGTCGCGGAGAGTCTCAGCATCTCCTTCGACCGGTGGGAAGAACAGTACGTCAGCGGACCGAGTCTCTACTTCGTGATCGTCGCCGACGCGAACTACGGCGACTACGCGGACCCACTCGGGGCAAACAGGTGGCCGACCGACACCTGCCGGGTCGCGACCGGCGACATCGAGTCGTTCGTCACGGCCACCGAGGAGGTGGCGTTCTCCTGTGACGGCGCGATCGTCGTCATGATCGACGGGACAGTCCAGGGTCCGATGGTTCGGATCAGGAGCCCCAGCGCCACGGAGGTCGAACAAGACGAGGCGTTCGACTACGCCGACTGGATGGGGACCAAACACCTGAGTGCAGTCGAGGTCTCGACGCGGCCGGAGGTGCCGCGGGCGGTCACGCTCAGCGAGGAGGACGGCCGCGTCACCGTCTTCGAGGACGGCAGCTACGAGGACCGCACGCGTGAGGAACTCGGCGGTCGGTGGCGAGCACAGTGAACCGACGACTGTCGGGACGCCGCACGGCTGTTGGGAGCCCAGACGGGGGTGACACGTGACCCACGACGAGGAGATGGCCTCGGACCCGGCGGAGTTCTGGCGACGACGCCGCGACCTCACCCCGACCACCGACGACGCAGACGCGGGCAGCTACCAGCTTGGGCTCCTCGCGGACATCACCGACCCGGCGGTTCACACGGGGTACCGGTCCGTCTACGACGCGCTCGACCGGTTCGACTGTCTCGACACCACGTTGGCCGGGAGTCTCCACCTGACGATCAAGCTGTTCGACATCACCGTGGCCTCCTCGCCCGACAGTGGGTGGTCGTCGGCCGACGGGGAGTGGCCACCGGCTGTCGGACGGGTCGACCGGGCTGTCACCGAGACGCTCTCGGAACACTCCCCGTTCGAGGCGACAGTGACCCGTTTCAACCTGTTTCCGGACGTGGTGTACGGCGAGGTGGCAGACGACGGCCGGCTCGCGGCGTTGAACCAGGCGGTGTGTGACCACCCCGACGTGTCGACGCTCGGCCGCGACGGCGAGGAGTTCATTCCACATCTGACCTTCGGCCACTTCGAGAACGACGCCGACTTCGAGGCGTTCGTCGACTTCTTAGAGGCGAACCGTCGGCTGTCGCTTCCCTCGATTGGCGTCGACGAGATCGAGCTCGTCGCCTACGAGGTCGGCGGACGGCCGCCGTCGTACGACCGGATCGCGACGTACGATCTCTGATCGAACAGCCGCACTACAGGAGGCGTTCCAACCCACCGAGATCGAACAACGACCAGTTCTCGTCGAGATCGTCGGCGAGACCGTCGACGAACCCGTTCTTCGCGAACAACGCGAACGTCTCGTCTCGTGTGCTCGGCCCCCAGCGCACGCGTTCGGCTTTCGCTCGAAGCTGTGACACCAGTGTGTGACCGACCGGCGCGTTCGTCCACTTACACTCTGCGAGCAGAATCCTGTTGGTATCTGGCGACAGGCCGACGATGTCGATCTCGTCTTCGCCGTACCACCAGCGACCGACTTCCGAGTACGGTCCGAGGCTTCCACGACGGATTGCCTCCCAGACCGCCTCTCGACAGACGCGCTCGAAGGTGGCCGCGACGTGATCCGAGAGGTTCGGTTCGATCGTGTTTCGATAGACGACGCCGGGTATCTCCTCGATGCTGGACCGGTTCGGCTCAACGAACCGGAACCAGAAACGGAGGAACTCGTCGGTGACGCGGTACCGCGACCGTTTGGACTGTTTCGCCGACGCAGTCACCGGCACCTCGCGGCCGATCAGCCGGAGGCGACGGAGTGTCTGGAGATACTTCGACAACGGTCCGGAGTCGAGACCAGTCACTCCGGAGATTTCGTTGGGCGTCGTGTGCCCTGTCGCGACTGCTTCGAGAATACTCATGTACCGTGCCGGACTCCGTAGCTCCGTCCGAAGAAGGAACTCTGGTTCGTTGTACAACACGGCCGTCGGTGACAGGAGGTTCGATCGAACGTTCGCTTCGAGCGGCTGGTCGTAGTCGAAGCAGGTGAGATACATCGGCGTACCACCGGTGACGGCGAACGACCGGATCGCGTCTTCGAGACCGTATTCGACTAGATCGCGAGCGGCTCGAAAGGAAAACGGCTGGAGGTCGATCTGTCCCGTGCGGCGACCGTACAACGGGCTCTCGTGGCCGAGCACTTCCGACTCCATCGTACTCACACTGGAGCCACACAACACGAGCATCGAGCCCGTCTCCTGGAGTTGTTCGTCGACGAACGACTGGAGGTACGACGGGAGTGAGTCGTTCTCTTCGACGAGATACGGAAACTCGTCGACGACGACAGTGAGCCGTTCCTGGCCGAGTTTCTCTCCGAGATAGTCGAACGCCTCATCCCAGCCGTCGATTCGGGGAACACGGTCACCGAAGTACTCAGCGAGCTTTTCGACGAACTTCTCACGCTGTCGGACTTGTGCCTCCTGTGCGGCGAGATAGTAGATGTGAGGTCGGTCCGCACAGAACTGTTTGAGCAGTGCAGTCTTTCCGACGCGGCGCCGTCCGTAGACGACGTAGAAGTCGTGGCCCCCCGACTCGAATGCCGTCTCGAGTGCAGTGAGTTCCTCCGTCCGGTCGTAGAAGGTCATACTCTAGATAATGATTATCGTGATAATGACTTGTGGCTTTCCCTGCGGCGCTTCCGACCCCCGTCGAGAACGTCCCCGGCCCGCGTTCGTCTCTGGTGTGTCGACAGCCCGACTCCTCAACGTTCATGTGGCTCTCGGCCCAGCACCGTACGTGCGAGTGACTGCCGTCGGAACGAGTGGTGGGGTACCGACAGCACAGTACGGGACGAGTTGCGTGTCGGTGGAGCTGTTCGGCGACAGACTCCTTCTCGACTGCGGGGAGGGGTCGGCACAGCGGTTGATGCGACACGCGTCGACGAACGTCGACAGCGTGTTGCTCAGTCACTGCTACGCGGACCACACGCTCGGGCTTCCGGGGTTGCTCCAGGCGTTGGAGATGGACGAACGCGACCGTCAACTCGATGTCTACGCTCCCGCGGGGCGGTACGAGCGAGCCGTCGATCTGATCGAGGGCGCCTACGGGTGGCCCAGCTACCCGGTCGAGGTTCACGGCTACGGGAGCGACGAGCCGGCGATCACCACGGACGACTACAGCGTCCGCCCGTTCGCCACGCCGTACACGGACTACTCACACGGGTTCGTGATCCGGGAGCCGGACAGACGGGAGTTCCAGGTGGACCGGGCACGAGAACTCGGGATCGACCCCGGACCAAAGTACGGACAGCTCCAGGCCGGCCAGTCAGTCGAGACGAGCGACGGGGAGACGGTCGACCCCGAGGACGTGTTGTCCGAGCCACAGCCGGGGCGGAAGCTGGTGTACACCGGCGACACCAGACCGACACAGGCAGTGGTGGACGCCGCCGCGGACGCCTCGCTTGTGATCTACAGTGCGATGTTCGCCGACGAACTGGCGGACAACGCCCGTTCGACGGACCACTCTACCGCGAGTGAGGCGGGCGAGGTGGCGGCGGAAGCGAGAGCGGATCGGCTCTGGCTCACCCACGTCTCCCCGCGACACGAAGACGAGGAGGATCGACTCGTCTCGCAGGCGGCGTCGGCGTTCGACGGCGACACCGTCGCCGTCAGAGACGGTGACGCGACGGAGATTACTCGCGACGACTGAGACCCGAGCCACCGGTCTCGCGGGTCGTCCCACGGTAGATTAGTGGATATATACGCGTTCGGGCCCACAGAATCGTATGGTCTGGGTGTGCTCGATCGACCCGCGGACGCTGCCCGACGACGGCACGAACGAACACGGTGTCGCCTGGTCGGAGCTGAAACCGGTGTTCGAACGCTTCTGCGGGTTCTCCGACGGCAAACTCGACGACGACGGCGGGTTCGTGAACATGACGCCCGCGGAGTTGGACGCCTGGGAGGAGAACGCGTGTGCAGACCAGAAGTCACTCGACCCACAGGTCGTGCGGGACAGGGTCCGGAAGGCGGTCACGACACACCCACGCGAGTGGCGGTCGTACGGCGACTCCGGGATGGAACAGCCAGAGGAGATGGGCCACCTCCAGATCGCCAACAAGGTGATCGCGTTCAACTCGCGCGGCTACGGCTCCTGGAAACGCTACGGAGCGTACAAACAGTTCAGTGACGTGCGCCACCGTTGTCCGTCGGGGTGGGGGATTGCCGATCTCAACTGGCAACAGGACCCCGAGCGGACGTACGCCGGCGAGTTCTACGATGTCGACGACGCGCGACAACAACAAGTCGAGATTCGCGACGCGTTGCGTAACGACCGGTAGCCGCCCGCAGGCTCGCCGCCCTTGGGGTGTCAGTCGGTCTCATCTGCGGTCGTGTTCTTGAATCCACAGGAGAGACACCGCTGGTACGTCTCGCCGTCGTGTTGCCAGGTCGTGATCGGGTGGTTGCACCGCGGACAGACGAACGGGTTCTCCACGACGTACGCCACACGGGGCCACCCCCTTCTAACGCTGTCGCCACTCGTGTCGAGCCGACGCAGACGGTCAAGCGCGTCACGGACGAGACTCCCGTGACAGCACCGATGCCCTGTTCCAGCCTCGAACTTCTCCGTGGTGTCGAATCTGATTCGCCGCCCCCACCGGCAGTGTCGTCGACGGCTGTGGTTTGATTACCGTCCGGACACAAGACACGTTGATGAATCGTCGTCAGCTCCTGACGGGGGTCGCGGCCGCCGCTGTTGGGGCAGTTGCAGGGTGTATCGGGGGCGACAGCGGTGCCGGACAGACCAACGGCGACGGGACCGCGACGACCGTGTCGCAGACGGCCTCGGAGACGCCGACCGACTCCCCAACACAGACCGAGACACCAACAGAGACACCCACATCGACACCGACGGAGACACCAACAGAGACACCCACATCGACACCGACGGAGACACCAACAGAGACACCCACACCGACACCGACGGAGACACCAACAGAGACACCCACACCGACACCAACAGAGACACCGACAGAGACACCCACACCGACACCAACGGAGACACCAACAGAGACACCCACACCGACACCGACGGAGACACCAGACGACGACGGCTACTACTGACGGGTGGATCAGTCACGGTTTCGGGACGTTCGCTGCCGGTGCCAGTCCTGTCCCGTCGGCCAGTTCGAGATCACTCAACACCGCTCGCGTGAGGTCGTGTTCGACGTTACAGCGGTAGCAAGCCGAAAGCCCACCCCTCCAGGGGTGGGAGGAGGTCAGTGTCGGCTGACCCGACGGCCCCGGTCGCCGGTCCAGGGGGTGTACACTCGTCGAACCACGCGAGCCGCATCGAGAACGCCGCGAACCTGGCGTACCACGGGTCGACGCGCCGGTCGAACCGTATCTCGCCGAAGTCGGTCTGTCCGGAGACGGTGACACCCCGGGGATCAGACGGGGGGTTCGCGGTCCCGAACTGTAGCGAGAGCGACTCGAAGGTCGCGCCACGGCAGTCGACGGGTCTGTTGTTCGGGCCGTCGAGGTTTTGATCCTCCAGTTCCGCCGCCCCGAACGTCATACCCAGAAGCTGGTTGGTCGTCGCCTCCGGCTTCGCGATTGCGTCGGGCAGTCGGCGTTCACGCGCCTCGCCGGACGCCTCTCGGTGGGACGCGCAGTGAACGCCTGTACGACCGATCCGGGTTCCGTTATTCCTGAACTTCTTGAGTCTGGAAGCGCTATCTTCAGTATGTCGAGCCAGCGGGAGCGTGACCGCGCCCGGTCGGACAACGCTGCAGACCCCGACACGGCCCGAGCCGGGGGCAGCGTACAGGAAGCGGCGGCGCCGGCAATCACCGTCGAGGGGTTGCGGAAACAGTTCGGTGACGGTGCCGACGCCGTCACAGCCGTCGACGACATCTCCTTCCGCGTCGAGCCGGGGTCGGTCGTCGGCTTACTCGGTCCGAACGGCGCAGGGAAGACGACGACGATCAAGTGTCTCCTCGGGATGATCGTCCCCGACGCGGGGTCGGTCAGCGTTGCCGGCGTAGACGTGCTCGCGAACCCGCGGGCGGCGTACCGACACGTCGACGCGATGTTGGAGGGGGCGCGAAACGACTACTGGCGGCTGACCGTCCGCGAGAACCTGCGGTACTTCGCCACCATCGGCGGGGTGAAACCCGACGACGTGGCCGGCCGACACGACACGCTCCTCAACCAACTCGATCTCGCGGCCGAGGCCGACACGGCGGTCCGGGACCTCTCCCGAGGAATGAAACAGAAGGTGTCGTTGGCGAGTGTGTTGGCGACCGACGCCGACGTAGTCTTTCTGGACGAGCCGACGCTGGGGTTGGACGTGGAGTCATCGCTCACCCTCCGGCGTGAACTCCGGCGGATCGTCGACGAACGGGGGTTGACGGCGCTCGTGACGAGTCACGACATGGACGTGATCGAGGATGTCTGTGACCGGGTGATCATCGTCAACGACGGCCGCGTCGTCGCCGACGACGCCGTCGACAGTTTGCTCGGTGGGCTCGACGCACAGGGGATCAGGGTGGCGAGCCCCGACCTAGAGGGCGCGCCACTGCGGGCCGTCCGGGACCAGTTCGAGGTGCGTGAGGTGCGTCACCAGGGAGATCACACGAGCATCGAGGTGACGACCGGCTCGGACGGCTTCTACGAACTGGTGGCACTCCTGCGTGCCCACGACGTGACCGTCTCGTCGGTCGACACGATCGAGTCGGACCTGGAGTCGGCGTTCTTGGAGGTGACCCGCGAGTGACCGACTCAGTGGACGACAAAACGGGATCCAACGGGACGAGCGACAGACGCGCGGACGGTGGTCGACAGGCCGCCAGCGAGGCCGGCCGTCGCCCCGCCGACGAGGGGACCGGCGGTCGGGACGACGGCCCGCGGTCGGCGGGTCTCGTCGACCTGACGCTGGCGGTGTTGAAACGGGAGTATCTGATCTTCGTGCGCTACCCGGCCGACGCGGTCGGCGGGATCGTCGTCTCGTTGCTCTTCTTCGCGTTGTTGTTCTACGGTGGGCGGGCGTTCGCCGGGCAGGCGCTGACCGACTCGATTGAGGGACTCGTCGTCGGCTACTTTCTGTGGACGCTCTCGGTTGGGGCGTACAGTTCCGTCGCGAACGACATCGGCAGCGAGGTGCAGTGGGGGACGCTGGAACGACACTTCATGACCCCGTTCGGGTTCGCACCCGTGGCGTTCGCGAAAGGAGTCGCCAAAGTGGTGCGGTCGTTCCTGTTGTCCGGCATCACCCTGGCGGCGATGCTCGTGATCACGGACACCACTCTCCAGGTACCCGTCGTCACCGTCGTCGTGGTCGCGGGGCTGTCGATCCTCTCGGTGCTCGGGCTCGGCTTCGCCGCCGGCGGGCTGTCGGTGTTGTACAAACGGATCGGGAGCTGGTTGGGACTGCTCCAGTTCGGCTTCCCGGTGTTGGTGGCCGCGCCGGCGTTCGAGTTGGGGTGGACGCGGTTCCTCCCGTTGGCACAGGGGAGTAGCCTGCTCCAACGGGCGATGGTGGAGGGAACCCGGGTGTGGGAGTTTCCGCCCGCGGAACTGGCGACGCTCGTCGGCGTCGCCGTCGTCTACGTCGCCGGCGGCTACGCCGTCTTCCACTACACCACCCGGCGGGCGCGTCGGCTGGGTGTGCTCGGCGACTACTGACCTGCCGCGGACGGACGCCGGCGCGGTGAGACACGCCGCCGGGATTTATACCGCACAGTCGACCAGTCGGTGTCGTGTCGACCGACTCGACTGGAGCGACTGTCTCGGCCGACTCGACTGGAACGGCCGTCTCGTCGGTGGTAACACGGTACAGTCGGACGGAAGGGATCGTCTCGTGGACGTTGGTGACCACCGCAATCCTGGTCGTCGTGACCGCACTCTACACGCTACCGCCACTCCTCGGTGTCGTCGTCGCGGTCGTCGCGGTGCTCACACTCCGGCTCCCGGTGTTCCGGCTACACTCCGAGGCACGGGTTGTGACAGACGCGTCGCCAGAGGCGGTTCGCGAGGCGACGCTCGGGGCTCGACCACCAGTGCTGGTGTTCCAGTGGGGTGTCGCCGACCGCGTCGAGACGGGTGACGGCGTTCGGTACCACTACTCGACGTTGTTCGGGCTCAAGTCTGCGGTACTGACAGTCGACCGTCGCGAGACCGCGACCGGCGTCGAGATCACGCTTACGGCCGACGGGACGCCGCACTCGACACACCACGTGACAATCACCGGCGGCGAGAAGACGGTCGTGACGGTCGAATCCGACCCGCCGCGGGGCTTCGGACTGCGGCGACTCGCCGGCTGGATCGCCGCCCAGCGCCACTACGCCGCCGGGCTCGACGCGCTCGGCTACGACGTGCGTGACTACGAGACATCGTTCGGACTCCGTGGTCTCCCGTTGTCGATCACTCGTCGATGACCACATGTCGCCGGTCGTCCTCCGTCGACTGTCTCTCGTCAGTCGCCTTTCCTCAACCGTCCTGGCGGCACACACAGTGCCCTGTTTCGGCAGGTCGGAGCACAACCAGAACGACAGTCGGATAGAAAATGCCGCTGTGAGTATTGAACAAGAAATACATTCTTGCTAATCGTTCCTCAGGGGACGGCGGGGAGATGCAGAAAAACAACTCGAACACGGGGACAGGCGTCCGACGGCGTGGGGTTCGGGCGCGACAGAAAGACGAAGCGCCGACGGGCGTGCAGTCGGGTCGAACCGGCGATCCGATTGGGCGCTGTCCAGAGCGTCGGTCGGCCCGTGACGGCGGTCGGTCGTCACCGCGTGACTTCGACCGCGCCGCCGACGATCCACCGTCCCGACTCTGTCGCCGCCGCGGGACTCTCCCGATAGATGATGAGCCGTCCGTCGGGTTGTTCGGCTTCGTCGAGACGACCACTGCGGTCCGAGTCGAGGGTCCCGTTACTACTCACGCTCAATCGTTAGTCTGTCTCCCACCTGAGTGTCAGGTCCAACTACAAAGACTCGCGGTGAGGTGTCGTCTCTCAGTACGCAGAGTCTGGAGACGGCCGGGTCGAAGGTCGCCGGTCGTTCGTCCGAGTCGGGGTCGATCCGTCTCGTCTCAGCACTGGCCAGCGTTCGCGTCTCCGGCGGAACCTCGTCGACACACAGGGTCGTTGTCGCTGGAACTGGTCCGGGGTCGAGCGGACGATAGCGTGGCCGACAGACCCTTTCGGCAGGGCGTGATAGTGTTTCGCATGGCCGAGCCGGAGTCGACGTTCGCGGGCGCTATCGACGCCCACACACACCTGATGCCGCCACGGTTGATGCGGGCGATCAGGGAGTCGCTGTCGGCGTCGATGGGGTGGGAGTTCCCACATCCGGCGGACCGCGACGGGGTGGAGACGGTGCTCCGGGAGGCGGGCGTCGCGGAGTACGTGGTGTTACCGTACGCGCACAGGCCGGGAGTGGCACGGGAGCTAAACGAGTGGGTGATCGAGACCACGGGGGCGTCTGAACGGGCAGTTCCGTTCGCGACCGTCCACGCCGGAGACGAAGACCCGCGGGCCGTCGCACAGGCGGCGTTCGACGGTGGCGCCCGCGGGCTGAAGTTTCACTGTCCGGTCCAAGGGTTCGGGCCGGCAGATCAGCGAATCGAGGGTGCACTCACGGCTGCCGCCGAACGCGACCGGCCGGCGTTGTTCCACGCCGGATCGGGGCCGGCGTCGCTCGACTCGCCACACGTCGGTGCCGAGGCGTTCGAGCGCGTCGTGGAGCAACACCCCGACCTGCGGGTCGCGTGTGCTCACCTGGGGACGTACGACTGGTCGGCGTTCGTCGGGTTGGCGCGCGAACACGACACGGTGTTTCTCGACACCGCGTTCGCCTGTTCGCCGACCGCCGCCGACACTGCCGCGGCCGTCGGGGTCGACTACGAGCCTGACGACGTGCCAGACGCGGTGTTCGAGGAGCTGGCCGGACAGATCCTCTACGGCTCCGACTATCCGAACGTCCCACACCCGTACGCCGACGAACGACGGCGACTCCTCGCGCGGTCGTTGTCGGCGACGGCGACGGAACAGCTGTTCCGTGGGGCCGCCGAGCGGTTTCTCGGACGGTGAGGACACAGGCGACGAGCGCCCGGAGAGTTACCTCCCCCGCGGTCGTGTGTGAACGTGTGACAGACGACGACGGCGACACGACGGTGACGGACCGCACGGCGACAGTGCGACGGCTGTACGACCGACTCCCACTCCACGAGGCGCTGGGCGTCCGGGTCGAAGAGGTGACCGCAGAGCGTGCGGCGGTGACGGTCCCGTTCCGCGAGGAGCTGGTCGGCGACCCGGACAGAGGGGTGTTGCACGGCGGCACCGTGAGCACGACGGTCGACCTGACGGGTGCGGCGGTGTTCGTCGGCGCCTGTGAGGCGTACACACCGACGGTGGATCTCCGGGTGAACTATCTCGAAGCGGCCGCGCGGGCGCCGCTGTCGGCGACCGCGACGGTCGAACGCACCGGCGAGAGCATCGGCGTCGCCCGCGTGGAGGTCACCTCCGACGACCGACTGTGTGCCACCGGCACTGGTGTGTACCGGCTTGTTGACTGAGTCGTCGGACGGGTTCACCGCCGACGCTCGGGTCAGTCGGACGCGCTCGTCGACGATGCTCAGATCAGTCGGATGCGTTCACCGTCGACGCTCGAATCGATCAGATCCGTTCGTCGACGACGCCCGACTCCTCCAACCCGGCGACCGTCCGTACCTCGTCGGGGGCGACGAGCAGTCGGTCGTCCAACGCCGCCTGCAGTCGCTCCACGTCGGCCGTTCCCTCACAGACGACTTCGAGGTGATCGGTGGTCTCGGGACGCGAGACGGTCACTCGGTACTCGCCAGTGAGTCCGTCGAACCCCGCGAGGACCGTCTCGACACTCTCGGGGTACAGCTTCACACCCTTTACTTTCAGTCGTTCGTCCGTCCGGCCGACGACCCCGTCCGGCAGGACGACGCTGTCGTCCCGAACTGCCAGCTCCGCGAGATCGCCCGTGCGGTAGCGCACCAACGGGACCCCGTCTTTGGCGACGTGGCTGACGACGAGTTCCCCACGCTCGCCCGGTTCCAGCCGATCGCCTGTGTCCGGATCGACGATCTCCACGACAGCGTAGTCGGAACACACCGCGAGCCCGTCCTCGGCGGCCGTCTCTGCCGCGACCGGCATCGCGTGGCGAGTTCCGAAGTAGTCGACGGCCGTCTCCGCGCCCAACGCCTCCTTCACCGCCACACGCCGCCCTGGAACCGACGTGAACGGCTCGCCGGCACCGAGGAACGTGTCGACACTCGCGCCGGCGTCACCGAGTTTCAACGCGAAACTCGGGTTGCCGACGAGCCCGTCTAGGTCGAACTGTCGGATCGTGGCTGCCGTCTGTTCGGAGTCACCGGGTCCCAACGGGAACACCTCGGCGCCCAGTTCCTCCAACGCGCGGTGGAACACGTACCCCGTCCCGAACAGGTCGTAGCCGAACGTGACGGCGACCCGGTCACCCGACTCGATGCCAGCCCGTCGAAGCACGTCTGCGTTCGCCGCCGCCTGGTGGTCCAAGTCGTCTGCCGTGTCGATCACCGGGCGGAGGCCGTCGCCGATCGGCGAGAACGTCACCATCGCCGCGTCGTCGTCCGTCGACCCCGTCGGCGGGTTGGCCTCGAAGTCGTCGACCAGATCCTCGGGGGTCGTGAACGGCACCGACTCGAAGGCCGCCCACGTCTCGACCTCGTCGGGTTCGACACCCGCCGCCGCGAACCGCTCCCGGTAGAGGCCGTGGTCGGCGACCGCGACGAGCTGTTCTCGGAGTGCGGCCACCGTCTCGTTGTCGTACATTGTCTTCTATGAGGGATGTGTGGTACATAAAATCACACGCCGACGGGGACCGACAGTTCTTCCTCGGTCAGTCGTACGCGAACGGCCACTGTTGGAGGTACTCCTTGACCTTCCCGAGGGCGGCCAGGACACCACGTGGCTCGACGGCCAACACGACGATGATGATCACGCCGAAGAACACCGGGACGGTCGCGGTTGCGTTGAGACCGGTCACGTCCGCGGCAACGCTCAGAATCTCTCTGAGGTACTCCTTGATGACGGTGACGACCCCGACACCCAACAACGCCCCCCAGACGCGGCCGAGACCGCCGAACAACAGCATCACGTAGTGTTCCAGCGTCAGGCTCAGGGTGAAGTATCCCGGCGAGATGAAACCGATCTGGTAGCCGTACAGTCCACCCGCGACCCCGACGGCGAACCCGCCGAGTGCGAACGCGACGAGTTTGTTCCAGAACACGTCGATCCCCAACACTGCCGCCGAGAGGTCGTTCTCGTGGATCGCCCGCAGCGTCTTCCCAACCCCCGTCCGAGAGATGTTCAACGACAACAACGCGAACACCAACACCGCGACGAGCGCGAGGTAGTACTTCCCGTCGGTCCCAGACACCTCCAGGAACGGGCCGACGAGCCCGACGGACGAGGGGAGTTGTTGCTGTGAGCCGCCGTGAATCCAGACCGCCTGACCGTTGTTGAAGAACCACTCGGAGACGAACTGGAGCGCGAGCGTGGAGATGGCGATGTAGAACCCCTTCACGCGGAACGACGGGAGCCCGAAGCCGATGGCGACGATCGAAGCCGTCACCCCACCCATCAGCAACGCCGGCAACAACCCGACACCGGTCGTCACCACTCGGCTCGTGGTGTACGCGCCGATGGCCATGAACGCCCCCTGTGCGAGCACGATCTCACCCGCGTACCCTAAGATGACGTTCAGCCCCAACACCGCCACGGCGAAGATGTACGCCTGCGAAAGGAGCGTAACCGTCCCGCCGTCCGCGAGGAACGGGACGAGAAACGGGATCGGGAGCCCGACCACGAGCGCGATCTTCTGGATGCGCCACCGGACCAACCCCATCCGGGACTCGTAGTCGGTGAAGTACTCACCGCAGGGCACGGCTCCCTCCGTGGCGGCGCCGCGGCGCTCCGTCCGCGTCGGTGTGGTTGTGCGGGACAGTCTCGGGCAGTCGTTGTGGTCGTGGTGTGTGTAGTGTGTGTCTCATCTCAGAGCCTCTCGATGCGTTCGGTGCCGAACAACCCGTACGGTTTCACGACGATCACCGCGAGCAGGAACAACAAGGGGAGAATCTCCCCGAACCCGGCACCCAGGTTCGCCTGGACGCTGGTTCCGGGGACGTAGACCGCGGTGCCACCCTCCAGATAGTAGGAGCCGAGTTCCTGGAGCAGTCCGACGATGATCGAGCCGACGAACGCCCCGAGGATGCTGTCGAGGCCGCCGAACACGACGGCGGCGAAGATGATGATCCCAGTCGTCTCGATGGAGAACGCCGCCCCGCCGCTGGACACTGCCAACAGGATTCCGCCGATGGCGGTGATCGTGATCGAGATCGTCCACGCGAGCGCGACGGTCCGTTCGATCGACACACCCAACGCCATCGCCGCCTGCTCGTCGCTGGCGGACGCCCGCAGGATCGACCCGACGACGGACTGTTTGAAGAAGGCGAGCAACAACACCACCACAGCCAACGCCGCCACGGCCGCAAGCGCGTAGGCCCCCTGAATCGAGGCGCCCAACGGGAGCGACACGCTCCAGTCGACGGTGAGCGCACTCGGGTACGCTTTGAAGTTCCGTCCGAAGAGGAACGCGATCGACCCCTCTAGGATCGAGCCCAGCGCGAGCGTGACGATGATGATCGACAACACCGGTTCGCCGATGAACGGCCGGAACACGACCCGTTCGAGCAGGAGCCCCAACAGGATGCCGACGAGGATCGTGACGACAACCGCCGCCGCCGCCGGCAGTGCGGTCGGCAACAACGAGGTGGTGCCGAAGATCACGACACTGTAGGCACCGACCATCGCGATCTGCCCCTGCGCGAAGTTGAGCACTCCGGTCACCTTGTAGATGAGCGAGAACCCCATCGCCACGAGGGCGTACAACGCCCCCAACCCGACCCCGGAGACGGCGATGTCCAGAAACGTCGCGAGTTCCGACATCTACTCCACCCCCGCCTCCGCGTCGACACTGTTGTTAACACCCTCGCCTGCACCGTCGGCACCCTCACCCGCACCGTCGGCACCCTCACCCGCACCGTCGACGGGGCTGTCGGCGTCGACGACGCGGACGGTGCCCCGTTCTGTCGACTCCCGGCCGTCCTGGTAGGTGACAGTCACGTCGAGGTCGATCTCGTCGCTGCCGTCGAACAGGCCGTCGACGAGGTCGCTGTACCGGTCGACGACAACCTCCCGACGGAGTTTCCCGGTGCGGGTGAGTTCCCCGTCGTCGGCGTCGAACTGTTTGAACAGGACGACGAACCGCTCGACGGGGTCGTCCAGCTCGGCGTTCGTGTCGGCGACGACCTGCCGCAACAGCTCCAACACGGGCGGTTTCTGTGTGAGGTCGCGGTAGCCGGTGTACTGGATGTCGCGTTGGTCGGCCCACTCGGCGACGTTGTCGTACCGGAGGTTGAGGACGGCGGCGAGTTCGTCCCGGCCGTCACCGACCACCATCGCCTCCTTCACGTACGGGTCGAACTTCAGCTTCGTCTCGACACTGATTGGAGCGATCGCGGTGCCGTCGGTCAGCTCCAACACGTCGTCCATCCGGTCGAACACGACGACGTGGCCGTCGTCTGTGAGTTCGCCGAAGTCGTCGGTGTGGAGCCAGCCGTCCTCGATCGCCTCGTCGGTCTTCTCCGGCATCCCGTAGTAGCCGGACGTAACGACCGGGCCACGGACGAGCAACTCCCCGCCGGGGGTGATCCCCACCTCGACGTTCGGGAACACCTCGCCGACGGTCTCGACCTGCACGTCGTCTGCGCGGTGCATCGTGACGAACCCACACACCTCCGACTGCCCCCAGATCTGTTTCAACGACACCCCCATCGCGTGGTAGAACTCGAAGTGGTCCTCGCCCAACGGCCCACCGCCGGTGTAGACGTTCTTCGCACGCTTGAGCCCGAGATCGTCCAACACTGGGCGGTAGACGGTCCAGTAGGCGGCGCGGTGGGCCGCGCGGAGCCACAACGGTGGGTCACCGTCGCGGTCACCGACGGCGTAGTCGGCGAACCGCTGGCCGATGTCCATCGCGAGATCGTACACGCGACGCTTCAACGGCGTCGTGTTCTCGATCTTCGCTTTCACCTCGGCGACCCACCCCTCGTAGCGGTTGGGCGACGAGAAGATGATCTCCGGCCCGATCTCCCGGAGGTCCGCCGCCTCGGTCTCCGACTCCTCGGGAAAGTTGACCGTCCACCTGCCGACGAACGCCGCCGCCAACAGGATCATCTGTTCGCCGACCCACGCCATCGGGAGATACGAGACGTAGTCCGACCCCGCCGGCAACGGGTCGATGTCCATCGTCGCCTCCGCGAGGTTGACGAAGTTGAAGTGTGACAGCTGCACCCGTTTCGGCATCCCGGTCGTCCCGGAGGTGGGGGCGAGCATCGCCGTCCGGTCTGCGTCGAGCGCCGCGATCCGGTCCCGGAGTGAGCCGGGCGACACCGCGCCGTCGGCCAGCCGTCGGCGGCCCCGCTCGGCCACGTCCTCGAACGCGACAATCTCCGGATCGTCCGGCTCCGTCTTCGCCCCGTTCTCGTAGCGGAACATCCCCTTCTCGTCCTCGTAGACGATCGTTTCGATCGAGGGGACGGCGTCGGCGACCAACAACACCTTGTCGACCATCTCCTGGTCGCCGGCGTAGACGACCCGTGGCTCCAACAGTTCCAGTTGCTTCTGGATGTCACCTGGGAGCATGTCCTCGTAGTTCGGCGCCGCCATCCCGCCGAGCGACTGGGCCGCGAGCCACGTCCAGAGCTGTTCCGGGCGGTTGTAGCCGATCGTGAACACAATGTCGTCTGTCCCGAACCCAATCGTCTCCAACCCGAGTGCGAACGCCTCGACCGTGTCGTAGTACTCTCGCCAGGTGTACTCCTGCCAGACTCCGAACTCCTTGCGGCGCATCGCCACGTCCTCCGGGTGGTCGTCGGCGTGTTCGACGAGAATCTCCGGGAGGACACGGTCGGCGACCACATCGACCGACTCCTCGCCGGGTGCGGACAACACCGACTCCACCGTCAGCGAGTCGCCGTCTTCGGAGACGGCGGCCTCACTCGGCTCTGTCTGTCCGGCCGTCACGCCGTCCTCACGAGAGTCGTCCGTCGCCACGTCACTCCACCCCCGTGTAGACACGGGCGACATCCGGATCGTCCGTGACCGCCTCTGGTGGCCCTCGTGCCAACACACCGCCCTTCTGGATCACGATCATCCGGTCGGAGACGGCCGTCACGACCTCCAGGTCGTGTTCGATCATCACCAGCGTCAGTTCCTCCTCCTCGTGGAGGTCGGTCAGGAACCGGATGATGTCGTACTTCTCGTCGAAGGTCAGCCCGCTCATCGCCTCGTCCAACAGGAGGACGGACGGCTCCAACGCCAATGCCCGTGCCAGGTCGACGCGGCGTTGGACCCCCAACGGCAGCGTCTCGACGGGGGTGTGGCGGTACTCCCACAGTTCGAGGTAGTCGATGATCTCCTCAGCCCGCCGGACGTTCTCTGACTCCGTCCGGCGGCCGCTCCCGTAGAACGTCAGCGCCGCCGCCAACGACGGTGACTGTGACACCGCACGGATCGTCGTCACGTTCTCCAACACCGTCTCCGTCTCGAACAGCTCCAACCCCTGGAACGTCCGACCGACCCCGGCACGGGCGCGTTCGTGTTCCGGCGCGCCCGTCAGCTCCTCACCGTCGACGTACACCTCTGCGCCGGGATCAGGGTCGTAGAACCCGTTGAGCACGTTCAGGAGTGTCGTTTTGCCGGCCCCGTTCGGCCCGACGATCGACACCCACTCGCCGTGGTCGATCCCGATGTTCACGTCGTCGACGGCCGTGATCGACCCGAACGTCTTCGTCGTGTCCCGACAGCCGATGGCTGCCGCCTCGGGCGGGACCGCCGGCCCCTCGCGGAGCCGCGCGGCCGCCGCCGACCCGTTCAGCCGTGTGTCGGCCGTTCCTGCCCGTGACCCGTCTTCTGTCTGCGACTCGCTCTCGGCTCCCGACCCCCCACCCTCCGTGCTCACGGTTCACCCCGCCACACGGTCACTGGTGTCTCGGCACGCGGCTGTGTCCTCGCGGCTGGTCGATCGGTCGTGGTGTGTGTCGGTTGCATCGTGTGTGCTGTCTCACGTCCACCGTTTTCTGATCTTGTAGTGTCGCACGTCCGTGTACCGGGAGTCGTCGTTGGAGGTCCCGAGGTAGAACTCCTTGATCTCCTCGCGTTCGACGAGTTGCTCCGCGGGGTCGTGGAGCTCCACCTGCCCGTTCTCCATCACGTAGCCGTAGTCGGCGACCTCGAGGGTCCGTTTGGCGTTCTGGTCGGCGACGATCATGGTGATCCCCTCCTCGCGGTTGATCTCGACCAACGTCTCGAAGATGTCCTGAACGAGCTTCGGCGCCAACCCCAACGACGGCTCGTCCAACAACAACAGCTCCGGTCGGTGGATTAACGCCCGTGCGACGACGAGCATCTGTTGTTGTCCGCCGCTGGCGTACCCCGCCTTCAGGTCGAGAATCTCCTCCAACTGCGGGAAGTAGTCGAACGCGATCTGGTAGTCGGACTCGTCGAACTGGAACCGTCGCCCCTCGCGGTAGAGCCCACACCGGAGGTTCTCCTCGACCGTGAGATCCTCGAACACCCGCCGACCTTCGAGGATGTGTGTTACGTCGCGGTCGACCATCGTCGTCGCGTCGGCGTTGGTCGTCTCCTCGCCGTGGTAGTAGACACGCCCACGGGTCACCTCCCCCCGCTCGGAGCGGCCGATCCCGGAGATCATCTTCAGGATCGTCGACTTCCCGGCCCCGTTCGGGCCGAGCAACGCGACGATGTCGCCCTCCTCGACCGCCATCGAAACGCCCTGTACCGCCAGGAAGTGACGGTCGTAGACGATCTCGACGTTGTCGAGCTCGACGACCGGCGGGTCGCCCGCCGTTCCCGCCGCGCTCGTGTCGGCGGGTCGTTGGTTCGTCGTCACAGTCCGATCCAGTCCTCCCGGCGTGGCAGTTCGACGGTCGTGTCGAACGCTAGATCGCCGTCCGTCACCTCGAAGATCCGGCCGGTCATCGTCGGCCGGCGGTCACCCTCTTCGAACGTGTACGGCTGTGAGAGGTCGCCCATGTTGTCGTCCGCGATGCCGAACATCCCTTGCCGGACGTTCGGACCGCTGGTCGGGTCGTCTCCCGCCTCGACGGCGTTCTCCAGGCCGCGAGCGACGAGTAACGCATGGATCACGCCACGGACGTAGTTGAGCTGTGCGACCTCCGGGTTGTCCATACTGCGGCCTTCCCGCTCGAAGTTGGCTCTGATGATCTCTGCGCCACGCCCACCGGCGTCCAACGCCCCCTGGAACGTCCGGAAGGCGTTGACGTACCGGGTCCCCTCGAACAGCTCCGGCGACTCCGAGACGACCCGTTCGTCGACGGTGTAGGTCAGCCCACAGACGGTCACCTCCGGGTAGACGTTCTGGCGGTCCTGGAGCAACACCCGCATCGGTGCCGAGGTGTTCTGGTGGATCAGGTAGTCGACGTTCGCCTCCTTCGCCTGCCGGAGCTGTGTCGTCGCGGAGTTGGCGGTCAGCGGGAGGTTGATGTCCGGCGCTACCTCCAGCCCGAGCTCCTCGGCGTACTGTCTTCCCCCCTCCACCGGGGATTTCCCGAACGGGTTGTTCGAGAAGATGAACGCGACCGTCGACCCGCTGTCGTTGTCGGCGATCCACTTCAGGTGTGCTCGTGCCTGGCTCGTGTAGTCCAAGTTCCCGAAGAAGTTGTACGGCGTCTCCTCCGTCAGGAGGTTCGCCGAGTACGACGCCGACACGTAGACGATCTCGTCTTCCGCGACCGACCCGGACAACGCCTCCGTGTCGGCCGTTCCCCAGCCGATCACCACCGACGGCTCCGACTCCGAGGTGTACTGTTGATACAGCTGTTGTGCCTGCGGGACCTCGTAGGCGTAGTCCTCGTTCGGGTGGTCGATCTCCCGGGACAACACGTCGTTCTCGTTGAAGTACGCGATCGTGTCCCGGGAGCCGAGCGCCGTCGGTCGACCCACGTCGGAGGTGCCACCCGACTCGTCGTACAACCCCGGGACCGTCACGGCGTTGCCGTTACCGCCGCCACCATCACCGGTGCAGCCTGCGACTGCGAGCCCGGTCCCGCCGACCGCGATCCCCCGGAGGAACTGCCGACGACGTGTTCGATCTCTGTCGTTGGTGTGTGTCATCGCGTCTATTGAGACTGGTTCACAAGGAACATAATAATTCCTGATGTAATCACTCCGTTTCGTATGAGAGTTACGGGCACTCCCGGAACGTTGAAATACCAGGTGTGTGTCGCGGTAGCTATGTACACGTTCGTTGTCGGGGTGGACACCGACGCGGAGCGTGCCCGTCGCCAGGCAGAGACGGTCGCGGCGCTCCCGTTGACCACCGAGTCGGTGACTGTCGTCCTCCTGCACGCCTTCGAGGAGGAGAACAGTGCCGGCGGAACCGTCGAGCAGGTCAAGCCGGTGCGTGAGGCGCGCGACCGGTTGGAGGAGGCGGGGTTCGACGTCCGAGCGGAGGGGTACGGCGGCGACCCGGCGACGGCGATTCTGAACGTCGCGGACAGCCACGACGCCGACCAGATCGTCGTCGCCGGGCGCAAACGGAGCCCGACCGGCAAGGCGTTGTTCGGGAGCACGACACAGGACGTGGTGCTCGGAACTGACCGGCCCGTTCTCGTCTGTGACGGCTGACGACACCGCCTGTCGGGTGTCACGTCTGTCGGGGCCCTCGTTGTTCGCCACAGCTGTCGTACCGAGAGCCACCCACAGGAGGCGACTGTGTTCGAACCACACCTCGTTCCGGTCGGGTGAGGACCGACACAGAGTGTGGCCGGATCGAACGCGTGGTGTCGGGAGCGAGCCGACACCCACAATCTCTCGGGCCTCGTCCACCGAGACACACGATGTTACTCGTCTGCGGACTGGCCGGTGGGACCGGAACCACAGGGACACTGTACGAGCCGGGTGAGTCCCCGCCGTCGTACGACGGCGCACCTACGGTCGAGGCGCCGTACGTGTGGGTGTGTGACTCCTTCTATCAGGTGTCGTCCGGTGGCCACAAACTCGACACAGATCAGGGAGTGATACGGGTCGCCTTCGAACGACCAACCGTACGCGGCTTCGAGGACCGCGAACAG
>ERZ1034488.77-NODE-77-length-22815-cov-5.421968_pt1 | contig 22815 bp, 23 predicted proteins | sample MGYA00520646_ERZ1034488 | MGnify/ENA primary metagenome ERZ1034488 (study PRJEB33760, sample SAMEA4777686) | hypersaline lake metagenome | biome: hypersaline environment; feature: brines | place: Spain | collected 2012-08 | depth 0 m ...
TCCTTGGGGTGGGCGCCGCAGGCGCCCACCCCGAGGAGTGAAAAAGGTCGGTCGTAAGAGATTTCCCGTCGCCGTGACCCGCTTTTGTCGATGGAGTACGGGTTGGTGGTCGTCTGGCTGTTGGGGCTCGTGGCGGTGGCGGCGGTGGCCGCGCCGGTGACCGCCCGGTTGTTCGGGCGGTGGCCGACGGCCGGCGTCGGGTTCGCGCTGCCGTTCGGGTTGTTGACCCTCGGCGTGACGGCGTTCTGGGTCGGGCGGGTGGCGTACGGCACGCCGACGGTACTCGCCGGGTTCGCCGTCGTGGTCGGAGTCGCGGTCACCGTCGGTCTCGACCGCGCGGCGGTTCGGGCGTCGCTGCCGGCGGGACGCCCGACGCCACGGGCGGTGGCGCGGGCAGTGGCCGCCGGAGTACGGGTCGACCGCGACCGGGTGCGACAGCGTGCGGTCGTCGAGACGGCCGGGGTGTTCCTGTTGGCGTTCGGTTTCCTCGTGGCCGTGCGGGCCGTCGACCCGGCAGTGTTGCCGCGTGGCGGCGAGAAGTTTCTCGACTACGGCTTGCTACAGTCACTCGGACGAGCGGGGACCCTCCCGCCGGAGGACATGTGGTTCGCGGGTGAGCCGGTGAGCTACTACTACGGCGGCCACCTGTTGAGCGATCTGTTGGCACGGCTGACCGGAACCCCACGACGGGTGGCGTACAACCTCGCGCTGGCGACGTTCTTCGCGACGTACGTCACCGCGGCGTTCGACCTCGCGGGCGCCGTCGCGGCCGCTGGCGGCTACAGCCGGCGGCTGGCGGCGTGGGGCGCGGCGTTCGCGGTCGGGCTGGCCGCGAACGTCCAGACCGGCGCGCGGCTGTTGTTGCAGGCGTTGCCCGGCGGGCTGCAGTCGGCCGCCGTCCGGCAGATCCAACCGCGAGTCGACGTAGACGTGACACGGTGGCTCTCGGACGGCTACTGGGGGCCGGGGCGGTCGATGTGGGCCTCCAGCCGCGTGATCGACGGGACGATCAACGAGTTTCCCCTGTTCGCGTTCCTCAACGGCGACCTCCACGCGCACATGGTCGGGCCGACGTTTCTGTTGTTGGCGGCGGCGTTTGCGTTCGTCCTCTACCGGTCGCCCGACGTTGGTCGGCGGCGACGGGTGTTGTTCGGGCTGGTGCCGGTCGTCGGCGGGTTCCAGGCCGTCGTCCACACCTGGGGGTTCCCGACCGTGTTCGGGCTGGCGTGGCTGGCGTTGACACTGTCACCGACACCGCCACGCCGGTTGTTGCCGACCGTCGCCCGCGGACCGTTGGACCGGCTCGTCGGTCGGACCGCCACGGACGGCGGCATCGCGACGACCCCCGGCTCTGCGGGCGGCAGTCGGCTCGGGAGCGAGTTGGCACGACCGGTGGTCGCGGCCGGGTTGGTCGCCGGCGCCGGCGTCCTCGCGTGTGTGCTCGCCGCGCCGTTCCTGTTGGGGACAGCCACGAGCGGGAGTTCACGCGAACTCGCGGTGTTGGCGGTCACAGACCGGAGCAGGTGGGGTGGGTTGGTTGTCGTCCACGGCGCGTTCCTGCTCGTGTTCGGCGGCTACCTCCTCGATCAGGTCGGCGGAACGCGTCCGTGGGAGCTGCTCGCGGCGCTGGGCGTGCTCGGCGTGACCGCACAGTTGCTGTCGTTGCCGGCCGTCGGGCTCGTCGGGGCGGTGTTGCTCGGCGCGTGGATCGCCGCCCGGACCGACCGCGGCGGGTTCGAGACAGTGTTGCTCGCCGGCGGCGCCGGACTGGTGTTGCTCGTCGAGGTGGTGTATCTGAACGAACAGGCCGGGCCGGGGCGGATGAACACGGTGTTCAAGACGTACTCGCAGGTGTGGGCGATCTGGGCCGTCGGCGCTGGCGTCGCGGCGGCGGCGCTCGCCCGGCGTGTCGAGACGACGACGGTGTGGCCAAGCGTCGACGCCCGGCGAACGGCGGCCGTCGCGTTACTCGTGGTCGCCGTGACCGGTGCCGGCGGCTACGCCGTCGTGACGGTGCCAAACCAGTTCACCGCCGGGAGCGACGGCGCGCCGAACAACGGCTACGACTTCGCGTACCCGGAGGAGCCGACACTCGACGCGACCGCACACCTCGAACCGTTCCACCCCGGGGTCGCGGCCGGGGTGCGGTATCTGGAGCGCCAACCCGGCCGGCCGACGTTGTTGTCGGCGCCGGGGGCGGGGTGGTACGAGGACCGCGGCTACGGCAACCCACCGGGGTTGTACTCCTGGGAGTCGAACCCTGCGGCGAGTTTCACCGGGCTGCCGACGATCGCAGGCTGGGGCCACGAGATCGGCTACCGCGGACGGGCGGCGTTCTACGACCGTGTTCGGACGGTCGACGCGGCCTACACCGACCGCGCGGCCGCGGTCGCGACGCTCCGGGAGCGTGACGTGCGGTACGTCTGGGTCGGGAACGGGGAACGGAGCCGGTACGGCACCCGGATCGTGAACTTCGATGTGATCCCCGGTGTCGAACCGGTCGTCACCGATGACGGGGTCGTCGTCTACCGGGTCGACCAGTCGGCGTTGCCGTCGGCGGAGACCACGGAGTCGAGACCGGGGTCGTCGACGACACACACGACGAGAACAGCACAGAGCGACCGGTTGCTCAGACGTTGAGATCGCCGCCGGACTTCCGGACGGTCAGCGCCTCGGCGTCGACACTCTCGACGTCGAGCCAGTGGGGGACGAACTGACGTTTCTCGAACTGTTCGCGCTCGTCTTCCGTGCCGACCGTACACCACAACTGTGGCTCGTCGGGGCCGTGGAACGCACCCTGCCGTTGGACGGCAAACACCTGCAGCTCCTCGCCGCCGTACTCAACGACGGCGTCCCGCCTGATCCCGGGGTCGCCACGGACGATCAGTTTGCGCATACGCCCGGGTTGCCAGAGTCGACTGCTAAGCGTTTCGACTCGGGGGCGACCCGCCTCACCGGGTGACCGGCGACGGGTCGTCGCGGTCCAGAATCCTGTCGACGACGTCACCGATGTCTGGCACGCGACGCTTCCGCTCGGGCTCGTCGTCCGGGTAGTGTGGAACGGCTGGCACAGTGGATCACTCGCCCGGATGTAGGCCAATCATTCCGAATAAAACTGCCGGAACGTCGCCAGTCGGGCGTGTGAGTGAGCGAGTGAGAGAATGCCGCCTCCAGTCGGGCGAGCGTTTTTCACGGGTGCCGAACCAGACGGCGCATGGTCGAGGTACTCGCAGTCGCGAGCGGCAAAGGCGGGACGGGAAAGACCACGACCACGCTCGCGCTCGGGATGGCGCTCGCGGAGACACACGATGTGACCGTCGTCGACGCCGACACGGGGATGGCGAACCTCCTGTTTCATACTGGCTTAGACGACGCCGACGCCACGCTCCACGACCTGCTCGTCGGCGACCGGGCGGCGACCGTCGAGGCGGCCACCTACGAGCGGTACGGCATGTCGGTCGTCCCCTGTGGGACGAGTCTGGCCGCGTTCGAGGCGAGCGACCCCGCACGGCTCCGGGGCGTCGTCGCCGACCTCGCCGCAGAGACGGACGTGTTGTTGCTCGACTCGCCGGCGACGCTGGCGGCCAAATCCGCGGTTCTCCCGGTCGTGCTCGCCGACCGGGTGGTGGTGACGCTCCAACCGACCGTCCCGTCGCTGTCGGACGGGCTGAAAGTTCGCGAGTACGCGCGGTCCTACGGGACGGGAGCGGCAGGCGTACTGTTCAACAAGGTTCACGGGCGACTCGGCCGGGTCGCCGACCGGGTCGAGGCGCAGTTCGGTGCCGGCACGCTCGCGGTCGTCCCGGACTGTGATGCCGTTCGCGACGCCCGCGACGCGGGTGAGCCGGTGTTGGCACACGCTCCCGACTCCGCGGCCGCGACCGCGTTCCGCGAAGCGGCGACCACGCTCGAACCGCGTCCCGGACGGGCCGGCGCCGTCGCCGACCGGTTCCGCGAGGCGGTCGTTCCGGAGTCGTGACCCCCGACCTCGGCGGTCGTCTGATCCGCGCCCGGAGCGTCGACAGGCTGGGCGTGTCGTTCGCGCGTGTCCTCACGGAACACCACACGGGCTACCTCCGGATCGTCGCCGATGGTCCACTCCACGCGGCGACGGGTGTCGTCACCGTCGTCGACGGGGTCCCCGTCACCGCCGCGTGTGACGGCGGGGAGTGTGGCCCCGCGGCGGTGGACGCGCTCGTCAGCCCGGGACCGTCCCGGGTGGAGACGTACCGTTGTGACCAGACCGCGCTGGCGTCACTCCACGACCGCGCCGACTGTCGGGTCCCCCCCGACGCGCCCGCCGAGCGACTGGGCGAGGACGACCTGGCGGCACGCACCCGGGAGCGTGCGCCGGCGGACCGCGCGACTGTCGACGGCGCCACGCTCCTGTCGTTTCTCGGCGACGACCGGCGGCTGGAGACGATCCGCTCGGAGGCACGGGCGGAAGCACACGCCGACGCCACCGACTGGGGACTCGACGACGCACTGACCGACGAGTGATCCGCGACGCCTCGCGTTGAACCGACAGACACCTGTCGGGTGACGGCGTACAGCGACCGTGACGCTCCGGCCACTGGTCTCGTTGCGTTCGCCGGCCGACTTCGCCGACTGGTTCCGGGCCGGCGTCGAGTACACGATCAGAGTCGCCCGCGCGCTCGATGTCGACCCGGCACCGTTGCCTACCCACCGTGACGAGGGGGTCGCCGCGATGCGGGCAAACCGGACAGACGTGTCCCCGGCGCTCGCCCGGACGATCGGCGCGGTGTTGTCGGGTGATGCCGCCTTCGGGCGGCCGTTTCTCCGGTGGACGCCGCGGTGGTACCGGTTCCTACTCGCCGGTCCGATTGCGCTTGCTGACCGCCGACTCTCCCGGGTCGCCGCGCCGTACGCCGACCGCGGGGGTGTCGACCGACCGTCGTTCTCGACGCCCGATGCGGTCGCCGACGGCGCTCCACTGCACGACGCCGGCGCCGACGGCGCTCCGTCACTCGACCTCTCGGAGCTGGGGTTCGCCGACCGGTTCCTGCTCGCCGACGCCGTTCTCCACGTCGAGTGGTTCCGGGACGTTGCCGCGGTGTGTGACCTGTCCGTTCCGGCGGCGTTGCTCGACCGGACACACCGCGAGTCGGTCGCCGTCTACGCCGGGCAACGAGGGTCGCTGTCACCGGCGGCGCGGCGCGTCCAGTTCGCGTTGTTCGGCGACGACGCGTGGGTCCGGGACGTGAACGCGACCTACCGGCTGAACTCGACGTTGTTGTCGGTCTGGGAGGGGATTCTCCGTCGAGAGCGACGGCGACTCGGCGCCGCGGTGCGGGACGACGACCTGCAGGCGTCACCACGGGACGACGACGCTGGTCGACAGTGACAACCCGCGTCACTCCAACGGCACCGTCTCGCTCGTCCGGTCGGAGTCCGCGTCGCCGGTGTTGACCACGTCGGCCGCCTCGAACAACAGGATCTTTGCCTCCCCGTCGGCGACTGGGCGGTGTTCGACGCCGGCCGAGACGACGAATAACTGTCCCGCCTGGAGCGTCACGTCCTCTCGGTCGCGACGTTGGACGGTGACGGTCCCCTCCCGGACGAGAAACAGTTCGTCGCTGTTCGGGTGGCTGTGCCAGACGAACGCCCCCTCGATCCGGGCGAGTTTCACCGTCTGGTCGTTCGGTTCGGCCGCGAGTCGCGGCGCCCACTGCTGCTCGAAGCTGTCGAACGCGTCCGCGAGATCAACTTTTTCCACGCCGGAGCCTGTGGCGGGACCGACTCGGGGCTTTCGACCGCGTGTCGTCGTCCCACTGTTCGTCGCCGCAGTCGTCACTCCGTCGCTGCAGTCGTCACTCCGTCGCGACGGGGCCGTGACCGATCACGTCACGGACGGCCGCGAGGAACGTCTGGCGGCGGTCGAAGTACGTCTCGTCGACCTCCTCAAGCACGGCCGTCAGTTCACGCGGGCCGTCGGGTGTCCGGACCACCGCGTCCCCCTCCTTCTCGTTGATCCGGGAGCGTTCCTGTGGCCAGGTGAGTCGGGAGGCCACTCGGGCAAGCGGTGCACCGTCGACGTTCGGCCCCTCACCGAGTTCTACCGCCGGCTCCGTCTCGTCGTCGCTCATTGTTCGCGGTTCGCGGTCGGGTCGTGTAATGAGTTCCGGTTGGCTCCGAGGGGGGTGTCGTGCGAGCGTCTGACGCAGTGTTTTGTGGGAGGACACACAAGCAGTGTCCATGACCAGCCTCGCGGATGTGTACGAGGGGACAGTCGGCGAGCCGGTGGACCGGCACCGACTCTACCTCGGGGTGGGGTTGTTCCTCGCGGGGTCGTTGTCCGCCGTCGTCGCCATCTGGGTCTCGGCGACCGGGACGGGGGGCTCGCTGGAGGCGATCCGGCAGGCCCGGTGGCTCGCGGGTGTGTTGGCCGGCGTGGGTGTGCCGGCGGTGTTCCTCGGAATCTTCGCCGTGTTGCCGGCCGGCCGGGTTACCCAGGCGGCCGCCATTGTCGGCGCCGGGGTCGCGTTGTTGGGCGTCTCGTTGTTCGCCCACGCCTACCCCTGTCGGTGGGCCGGCGCCGGCTGTGCGCCCGGTGATCTGACGCTCCAGACGACTACCGTCTACTTCTTCGGCGTCATCACTACCTTCTGGTGTCTGTTCGTCGGTGTCGCGAACTTCACCTCGCGGAACGACCCCGGCGGAACGGTGGAGTTGGAGGTGACCCGCGGCGGCGAGACGAAGACGATCGAGGTCTCACGGTCGAAACTTGACACCGAGACGACGGGCGGCGGCGGGGTCGGCTTCTTCGGCGACACCCCCAACGGAGAGGTCACAACACAGGCGAACCGTGCCGACGCCCAGTTCGCGGACGACGGCGGGGCGACCAGCGACGGCGGGGCGACCAGCGACCGCATCACCGGTCTCCGTGAAGACGAGATCGGCGGGACGAACACCCCGGGCGGCCCGGGTGGTGTCGACACTGTCGGTAGCTCAGGTGACGCCGTCGGTCGTTCGGGTGATGTCGGGACGACAGGTGGACGCGGTGGCCCGACCGACCGCGACCCGTCGGGTGTCGACGGCGGTGCTGGCGGTGACGACCGACGTGCAAGCGGTGTCGACAGCGTCGGTGACGCCACGTTCGGTGGCGGGACGACTGGCCCGCGCGACACGGCCGGATCGCGTGATACTACGTCGACTGGTGACCCGGAGCCGGGCTCTCCGGCAGACACCTACTGTGGGAGCTGTGCACACTTCCAGTACGTCCGCACAGACGAGGGGATGCAGCCGTACTGTGGCTACCACGACGAACTGATGGAGGACATGGACGCCTGTGAGGAGTGGACGCCGCGGTAGCGACTCAGTCCGATCCAGTCGACCGGTCTGACCCGGTCGGCCGGTCCGACGCCGGCGGTTCACGCCCCGACTCGCCGTCCGGTCGCGCGGGCTGGCCCGGCCGTGTCGTGTCGGCCCGTTCGTCTCGGTCGTGGACGGTCTCGTGGACGGCGAGGACGAACCCCGGGACGACGAGCATGAACAGGTGTTCTTCCAACGGGATGCCGAGCAACTCCACCCCGGTCCGCATCGGGATCGAGAACACACCAACCGTGAGCGTGTACCAGTCCCAGAGGTACGCGACGGGGTAGACGGCGGCGACGGTGGCGAGCGCCCGCCGGAGTGCGCCGGCACGGACCAGCAGTGTGAACGCAACACCCCCGAACAGAATCTCCGTCGCGAGGTACGTGTACCCGCCCAACACCGTGATGTCTGGAAGCGGGACGCCAGCGAGTGGTCGGAAGAACACCGCCAGGAGCAGTCCGGCCAACAAGAGGTACGCACCACGCACCAACAACATTGTCGCCGTCTTCGGCTCCCGGCCGGTCGCCAACGCCGCGACGACGGCGAACGCGACCGCGCCGGCTGGCGCGAACGGCGGGAACAACCCGTCGACGGTGAACGCCACGACCCCGAACACGCCCACCCCCATCAGCGCGTACGCGAACCGGCGCGCACGGCGGCGACCCAGCGTGACTGCGACGGTCCGTTTGTCGATCGACCGGTCGTAGTCGTAGTCTTTGGCGTCGTCGATCACCTTCACACCCGTCAAGACGAGTAGGAACACGCCGGCGAACGCGACCGGCGTGGCCGCGAGCGTCCCGGTCTGGGCCGCGAACCCGCCCAGAATCGCCAACGCAATCCCGGCCGGGTAGCCGCCCGTCGCCGTCACCGGATTGGTGTCGAGCTGTGGCGCGTGGAGATAGCCGATGATCCAGGTGGGGAGCGTCAGCGCCGCCGCCACCGGGCCACCGAGCGTCGCGACGCCTACAAGCGCCGCGAGGAACCCCGCGGCCGCGCCGACGAGGCCGGCACGACAGCCGAACACCGTGAGCGGGTGGTCGTCGTCCTCCTCGCGCCAGTGGAAGTCGACGTAGCCGTCCTTGACGTGGGCCGTGTACACCGCAAAGAAGGTCGCGACGACGTGGACGCCCGCGACGGCCGGGGCGAACGACCCGCCCAGAGCCGGGACGGTGCCGGCCGCCAACACTGCGCCGAACACCGACGCCGCCAACGGCGGCAACATGAACACCGGATGCACCTGTGAGGCGAACGCGCGGAGGGCTGCGGCCGGACCGGCCGCGTCGCGGGCGACTGTCACACCTTGGAGGTGGCGAGGTGTGCGGTTAAGTGCCACGGCGAGGGCGCAGTCTCTACTGGAGAGAAATGTAGAATCAATTACTTTTTTGAAATGATATCGAAACTATTGAGATGTAGGACAGAAAGTACACAGTTAACGTGTCTACTTTCGGACGGTACTTTCGAGGGCTGACTGCATACGACCTTCTTGGCTACCTGATCCCTGGACTGATTCTTCTTGCGGGGCTCTACGGATTCTCACACGTTACTGTTCAAGATATTGGAATTGTCGGTGTCGGCGTCTCGCTAGTCAGTGCATTCGTGCTCGGGGGGTTTATTCAGCGTCACGCGTCTATTGCGACCGGAGAGCGTGAGACGTTCGATTTGACGATCAGATCATCTACAGAACTCTCGACGCAGGACGAATCTGACGACGACACCGCTACCGATACTGACAACAGTAGCGACTCGTGTCTCAGGAGACTGGCTAATTGTTCCTACGTTTGGCCACTTTTCGACCCGATTTTCGGGTGGGCAGGCTCCCCGGAAGGGCAAGAGCTAGACGACGCGGTGCTCACAGGAAGAATTCGACAGCATCTCCTCGACGCACACAAGATTCCGACCGACTTCGAGGACTTTCAGGTCCTCTATCATCTGATGATCAGCAGAGTTGACTCGAATTCCGCGCCGAATCGTGCGGTTCGGATTCAAGCACTACGAAACTTCTACAGAGGAATTTGGATTGCCTCGTGGTGGTTTGGCGTTCTGATTTTCTTTTCTACACTACTTGTGTTTTTCTTCGAAGGTACAGGCGTTTCAAGATGTGCTGTGTTGATCGGCAGTTCGGATATTTGCTGGACCTACAACACTCCGAACGTACACCAGCTGTGGATGGAAGCGTGGCAGCTACTCGTTCCTGCTGTGTTCGTCGTGTTCCTGGCAAGTCAATCGTACGAGTCACAGGCGGAAGATTTTGTCGAGTACCTATTTACCGACTACGCAGTTGCTATTGAGTCTGAGGAGAGAGAAATCCCGACAGAGTTTCACCACCGTGTTTCTCACGAACGAACAGAATTCGGAGACGACAGTGATGATGTCGAACGGGACGACGCCGAACGAGACGGTTAGTTTGCGGTAGACGGCGCGGTCACGTCAGAACTGTGTGAAGTAGTCTGCACCGAATCAACCCGCCAGCCAGCATACTCGTCCTCATCGTTGACTAAAGTTGCAGTCACGATGCTGCCCTCAGTGAGTCTGTTAAGTGTCGACATTTCGCTGGTGTCGTACTCCGGGTGGCGAACCGGGACGGAGACACGCATTCCCTTGTCTGCCCCGTAGAGAACACGGAGCCACAGGTGGTTGTTCTCACTACCCACCACCTCAAACTCCATCTCCTCGGTTCGTGGCATGTGTGTAACAACCTGCGTCATCATACTTAGCTCTACGGTTAGAGTATGAGTTGTGCGTCTGTCTGTGCTTGTGTGTGCTACTGGATAGCCAGGAGCTACAGATAGCAGTCCTTGAGAGAGTGCTGTGAGTGTAGCCTCAACAACGCCTGTCCGATCACTGCGCGTATCCCACTCCCGCCCAGAAACTCAGACGTGACAGACGACACCGACAAAGACGCCCTTCGCGAGCGGGTGTGGGACCACCTCGAAGAGTCCGGCGCGGCGCGGTTCCCGTTCCCGCCACACGGTCGTATCCCGAACTTCGCGGGCGCAGACGCCGCCGCCGAACGGCTCGCGGAGACGGACGCCTGGCAGACGGCCGAGACGGTGAAGGCGAACCCGGACGCGCCACAGCTACCGGTGCGACGCGCCGCACTACGGGCCGGGAAGACCGTCTACGCCGCGGTACCGCGGCTGCGGGAGCCCAAGCCGTTCTTAGAACTCGACCCCGAGGCGATCCCGCCCGCAGAGATCGACGACGCGACCACCGTCTCCGGCATCTCGGCGTACGGCGAGCCGGTCGCGCCCGAGGCGGTGCCACACGTCGACCTGATCGTCTCCGGGAGCGTGCTCGTCACGCCCGACGGGGGGCGAGTCGGGAAAGGCGAGGGGTACAGCGATCTGGAGTTCGCGACGCTGGCGGCGTTCGACGCCGTCAGCGAGGCGACCAGGGTGGCGACGACGATCCACGAGTCACAGCTGCGGCGTGTCGACAGCGCGTTCTTCGACGCACACGACGTGCCGATCGACGTGGCTTGCACCCCCGAACAGACCGTTGACTGTCGGGAGGGGAGAGGCGACACCAGTCGGCGACCCAAGGGGATCGACTGGGACGCGCTCGACGACGAGCGGCTCGCGGAAATTCCTGTGCTCGAACGGCTGGCCGGCGAGCGGTGAGCCGTCCGGCGGTCGGCGAGGCGTCCGACGGTCGGCAGGCCCCGCCGGGCGGCGCGTCACGACTGCCGGAGGGATTTTGCTTCGAGCAGTCGGAGTGGCGTGTGTGAACGTCGAGACGGCACAGCCAGCCGATGCAGCAGAGATCGCCAACGTCGCACGGCGCGCGTGGCACGCCGCCTACGGGGAGTTCCTCTCGGCAGACGCTATCGACGCGACCGTCGACGAGTGGTACGCGCCCGCCTCGTTGCGGGGAACCATCGACCGCGAGGAGAGCGTGTTCGTCGTCGCGGTCGACGACGACGCGGCGGGCGACGGCGGGGATGTCGAGCACACGCGCGACGGCCGGATCGTCGGCTTCCTGAACGCGGGGTACAGCGAGTCGGTGGGGAACGTCGTATTGAGCCGGATCTACGCCCTGCCGGACTACTGGGGGAGTGGGATCGGAACGGCGATGCTCGGGTGTGTCGCGCGCCGGCTCGTCGAGGCGGGGTACGACCGCATCTCGGCGGTCGTGCTCGCGGACAACGAGGTCGGGCGTTCATTTTATGACGCCCGTGCGTTCGAGGAGATCGGTCGACAGACGACGACGTTCGGCGGCGAAGAACACGAGGAGCTGATCGTCGCCGCCGACCTCGCGGAGTTGACCGACATCGACGACCGAGCGCAGTGATCGGAGGATAACGCGACACTCTCGGGCGGCTTTTCACCTCGCCGGACAGACTGGTCGGTGTGCACTTCCCCGAGTTCGAGGTGATCCCGGCGGTCGACGTGAAGGACGGCGAGACGGTCCAGCTCGTCGGCGGCGACCCAGACACCGGCACGGCGTACGGCGACCCGACGGCGGTGGCCCGGCGGTGGGTCGACGCCGGCGCGGAGACGCTCCACCTCGTCGATCTCGACGGCGCGTTCGCCGGCGAGCGTGTCAACGGCACCGCACTCGGAGCCGTCGTCGACGCGGTCGGTGACGAGGTCGATCTCCAGGTCGGCGGCGGGATCAGAACCGTCGACGACGCCGTCGGCCTGCTCGACGCCGGCGTCGACCGGGTGATTCTCGGCACCGCGGCGGTCGAGACGCCCGAGATCGTCGGCGAGATCGACGACCGTCGGGCGGGGACGGTGACGGTGAGTCTCGACGCGCGCGACGACGAGGTGGTCGTGTCGGGGTGGACAGAGGGGACCGGGCTCGACCCCGCCGACGCGGCCGCACGCTACGAGGACCGCGGCGCGGGTGCGATTCTGTTCACCGACGTGGACGTGGAGGGGCAGTTGGCCGGCGTGAACACCGAGGCGGTGCGGGCGGTCGCGGAGGCGGTGGCGATTCCCGTGATCGCCTCCGGCGGGGTGGCGAGCGTGGACGACGTGGTCGCGTTGCGGGACGCCGGTGCGAGCGCGGTCGTCGTCGGCACCGCGCTGTACGAGGAGGAGTTCACCTTGGCGGAGGCGCGGGAAGCCGTATCGAACTGAGAAGTTTCGCCCGTCGCAGTGTGTAGCGGCTCGTCGGGTTGCCTGTCCGTCGGATTTATTATAACTCTCGATGACCGGACTAGACGGATGGCCGGCCTCGAAGGGAAGCTCATCGCCGTTGGGTTGAAACACGGTGTCCCGGTCGCCGGAGACTGGATAGAATCGGAACTCCGTGACCGCGGTGTGTTAGCCGAGAAGACCACAGAGACGCTCTTCGTGGACACGTTGCGGGACGAACTCGAAAGCGCTGCCCGGCAGAGCGAGGGCGACACGACGAACGAACTCTACAACGTCGCGCTCCACTGGGACGTGATCGGGGCCGAACTCGCAGATCTCGATACAGCTTTCGACACCGAGGAGAGCGCAGTCACGGAGATCGTCGAGACGCTGAAAGACGCCCCCGAGACGGAGTTCTCGGTGACCGACGACGAGACACTCCGGCGTGTCGTCACCCGCGCGTACCGCGAGACGATCACAACGTACGCCGAACGACTCGCCGGCACGGGGTTCGCAGAGGAGTTCCAGATTCAGGCAGAGATCCGACTGAGCGAGCAGGTCCAGTCGGTCGTGGACAGGCTCGATGAGGTGGTGGGCCGGACGACGCCGACGGCGCGGTACGACTCCTACGACCCGGACGACCCCGAGGCGGTCGAGACGCTCGTGGACCGGGTCGTCGAGACGGAGCGGGAGCGGTTCGTCGACCGCTTGGAGTTCGACGGCGCTCCCGACGCCGAACGACTGCTCGTCGTCGGCCCGGCCGGCTCCGGAAAATCGCGCGTGTTGGGGGAGTTGATCGAGCGGACCGCGGACGAGGGCCGCGTCTCGCGGATCGTCACGCCGACGGACGGGTTGGTGAGCCAGCGCGACGAGTGGGCCTTCGAGTACGAGACGTTCGATGGCGACGTGCTGTTAGTGTGGGACGACATCCACCGGATCGCAGAAAGCGGGGAAACGGACGCCTTCGAGTCCGTGGTCTCGGCGCTCTCGGGTGTGTTGAACGAGCAGGGCCACGACCTCCACGTCCTGTGTGCGGCACGCTCCGGGAACGTGGACGACCTGCCGCGTGTGGCGTCTGTCGAGTCGATCCGGCGGAAACAGAAGGGGCTCTGGGAGCCGTTCGAGGTGTTGGAGCTGGACGACTTGGGCAACGACCCACTCGGGGAGATCGCCGACGTTCGGGCAGTAGTTCACGAAGTCGCGTTCGGGACCGAGGAGGCACGCGCTGACTTGATCGAGAAGGCCAGCGGGCCGTCGGCACCGGAGTACGTCGACGCCGTCCTCCGCACACAGACCGACGGAACGGACGCCGAGCGCGTGTTGACAGAAGGGGATGTCGCGGAGACACCCGACAGTATCGCGGACATCTGGTACGAGCAGTTCTACGACGTGTTGGACGACGACGACGAACTCGCCGTGTTGGAGGCGTGTAAGCTGCTGTACGACGTGAATATCCGGTATCTGGTGCCGCTCGTACGTGCGGTGTGGACGGAAGTCTTCGACAAAAACGGCGGAAAGCGCGCCTTCGCGGACGCCGTCGAGTCGCTTGTCGCGCGCGACTGGGTGGTGTTGGTTGGTGACGGCCCGCTCGCGGACGAGGCACTTCTCTGGATGCACGACACGCAGTGTGAGGCGGTCGACCGCGGAATCGCGGCGTACGTCTCAGACGTGTCGTCAGTGCTGACGGGTGACCTTGGTGGAGTGTCTGACCGTGTGTCCGACGACGTTCTGATCGAACTCAATCGGCGGTTTGCCGACGAGCTCCGAAAAATCACCCACGGGTGGCCCGATGTTCGAGACGGGCACTACCGATGGGCACTAACAGAGAGTTCCGACTCGGGTGATATTCTCGACTCGGCGAACACTGTCGCGCACTACAACTACGGAAATCTGCTGAAAGAGACGAATCGCCCGAAGAAGGCGGAGAAGCATTATAAACGGGCGTTGCTGGAGACCTCCGAGACCAACGACCCACTCGACTCGGCGAACACTGTCGCGCACTACAACTACGGAAATCTACTGAAAGAGACGAATCGCCCGGAGAAGGCGGAGAAGCACTACAGACAGGCGTTGCTGGAAACCTCCGAGGCCGACGACCCACTCGACTCCACGCTTGCTCAGGTGCACTACAACTACGGGGTTCTACTGGAAGAGACGAACCGGCCGGAGAAGGCGGAAAAGCACTACAGACAGGCGTTGCTGGAAACCTCCGAGGCCGACGACCCACTCGACTCCACGCTTGCTCAGGTGCACTACAACTACGGGGTTCTACTGGAAGAGACGAACCGGCCGGAGAAGGCGGAAAAGCACTACAGACAGGCGTTGCTGGAAACCTCCGAGACCAACGACTCACTCGACTCTACGTACGCCGATGCGCACTACAACTACGGGAATCTACTGAAAGAGACGAATCGCCCGGAGAAGGCGGAGAAACACTACAGACAGGCGTTGCTGGAAACCTCCGAGACCAACGACCCACTCGACTCCACGCTTGCTCAGGCGCACTACAACTACGGGATTCTACTGTTTGAGGAAGAGAGACTCTCTGAGGCACGGTCACATATCGAGCGCTCGACCGAACTGTGGCAGGAACAGGACCGACCACAGAACGTCCTCAACGACAGCAAATTGCTCGTGGTGATCTGCGACCGTCTCGGCGACCACGACGCCGCGATCAGACACTGTGAGCGAGCCATCGAACTTGCACAGGAAATCGGCGACATCGAGACGGAACGCGAGTTCCGCAAACTGTACGGTCGTCTCGACGGACGCGACGCGTCGGACAAGGTCTCAGAGCAGTACGGATTCGCACTGCAGGCAGTCGTCCGTCGGGACTTCGAGACCGCCACGGAGCTTTTCAGAGTCGCGTGGAGACACCGCGAGGACTTCCCTGACCACCAGCCGCCGTACTGGATGACCCTCGCCGGCGGACTCTGGCTCCGGGCACTTGTTCCCGTATCGGAACTCACGGTGGACGACGAGACCGACGCCGAGATCCGTTCCACGGTCGAGTCAGGGACTGACCGCCTCTCGATCACCACACGCGAACTGTACCGTTGGCTGTACAACGAGGGAGCACTCTCCGCGCCTGCACTCTTCCGGATGAGTGTCACCGACGACGACACGGTCACCCAACTCGAACTCGACGCCTACGAGACGCTCGTCCAGCTGCTGGAGCAGTAGCCACCGCCGACGATCCACACCACCGACACCCGCCCCGAACACAACGGCCATGTAGCCCCCGCACCCACGCTCGCACATGACAGACGACAGCGGCGAGGAGACGCCGCCGCCACGAACCGCGAGCGTCACCCGCCAGACCGCCGAGACGGAGATCGCGGTCGAACTGACGGTCGACGGGGACGGCGACGCGACCGTGTCGACGGGCGTGGGCTTCTTCGATCACATGTTGGAGTCGTTCGCCAAACACGGGTTGTTCGACCTCCGAGTCGACTGTGACGGGGACTTAGAGATCGACGACCACCACACGGTCGAGGACGTGGCGATCACGCTCGGGGACGCCTTCCGGGAGGCGTTGGGGGACAAACGCGGCGTCCGGCGGTTCGCCGACCGGCGCGTTCCGTTGGACGAGGCGGTCGCCTCGGTGGTGGTGGATCTCTCCGGGCGGCCACACGTCGAGTTCCGCGGTGGGCTCTCACAGCCGACGGTTGGGGGGTTCACCAGCGACATGGCGCGTCACTTCGTCCGGTCGTTGGCGACGAACGCGCGGGTGACGCTCCACGCCGAGATCGAACGCGGGACGAACGCCCACCACGAGGTGGAGGCGTTGTTCAAGTCGCTCGCCCGGACGCTCGACGACGCGACCCGGCGTGACCCGCGGCGCTCCGACACCCCGAGTACGAAAGGCGAGCTGTGAACAGGGTTGGGAATGATCAGGGCGCGACGCCGACCGTCAACAGCGTGCCGAACTCGCGGTAGCGTTCGACCATTGCCTCGCGCGTCTCCCAGTTGTCGGTCGGAAACGCCTCCGCGGGCGGAATCTCCGTCTCCCGGTCTGGGATGTTCCGCTGGCTGGCGACCCGGAGCCCGGCCTCGCGGAAGGCGGCGCGGTACGCTTCGGCGTCCCACCGCGTCATCTCGACGCCGATATTCTCCTGCCAGTCGTGGCTGTGGACGTTCTCCTCGTAGTAGTTGACCGCGACGTGGACGGTTCCCCCTGGAGCGAGCACGCGCCGGAGTTCCCGGAGCGTCTCCACGGGGTCGTCGCTGTAGTAGAACGCCTCCATCGAGACGACGTGGTCGACACTGTCGTCGGCCAGCGGGAGCGCGCCGAACTGGCCGACGACAACCGACAGCGCCGTGGCGTCCGCGTCGTCATTGTACGCGGCGGCGTTGCGCGCCATCTCCGGGGCACCGTCGAGTCCGACCCCGCCAGCGAGGTCGTGTGTATCAGCGAGCGCCCGGAGCGCGTAGCCGCTGCCGGTGCCTAAATCGAGCACGCGGTCGCCGTCCTCAACCGGCATCGCCGCGAGCACGTGTTTCGCCGTGTGCCAGTGTCGTTCCTCCATTCCCCGGTCGCGGCCGTCGGCCGCCCAGGCGTCGAACTCGGATCTGACGCTCATACCCTGGCTACGACGCCCGACCGGAAAGCCCGGCGGTCTCCGGCGGCCCCGGTAGTTCGACCGAGTGAGCCACCCGTAGGTTTAGGTTCGAGACGACACTACGTCAGGTATGGAAGTCCGCGACGCAGTCGAGACGGACGCGGCCGAGATCGCGGAGATCGCGGACGCGCCGGAGGATGCGATGCGGCGGACGATCCACGACCGGACGGTGCGTGTCGCGGTCGGCAACGACACCGCGGGTGACGCCGACACGGACGCCGACGACTCGCCCCCGTTGGTCGGGTTCGTCAGCTTCGACGCTCGCGAGGATACGGTCCACGTCACACAGTTCGGCGGGACGCCGGCGGCCTGTGCCTCCCGCATGGCCACGGCCTCTCGACTGTTGGCCGAGCCGATGGGGTTCGCCGCCGGCGAGGGGATGGCCGTCGAACTGCTCGTCGTCGAGGGTGACGAAACCGCCCGCGACGCCGTCGAGGCCGTCGGCTTCGACCGGGTCGGCCCCGGCCCGCGGTTCGACGGACAGACGACGACTCGTTACCGGACGGAGTCGCCGTAGCGGCCGGCAGATCAGGAGACCACGTTGTCTCAGTACGTCCGGGAACGCCCTCGTCTCAATACGTCTTCGCGTAGTAGGCCGTCCGAACCGCCGGCTCACCGCAGACGGCACAGTCGGCGTCGTCACTCACTTCGTCGTCACTCGCTTCGTCGTCACTCGCTTCGTTGTCGGGGTGGTGGTCGTCGTCCTCGGGGAACGGCACCATCACGATCTCGGCGGCGATCTGGTCTTTGATCTCCGCCTCGCAGTCCTCCTCGCCACACCACGGTGCGCGGACGTAGCCGCCGTGTTGGCCGATCGTGCCGAGAATTTCGGCGCGGCTGTCGGCGTCGCGGATCTCACCGTCCAACGTCTCCTCGGCGGCGGCGTACAGCTTCGCGTACACCTCATCGAGTTCCCCGCGGACCGCCTCACCGACCCCCTCGCGGTCGAGGGTGACCGTCTCCCCGTCCGGGCGGTGGACCGCCGTCACCTCGCCGTCGTCGACCTCGTTGGGGCCGACCTCCAGTCTGACGGGGACCCCCTTCAGTTCCCACTCGTTGTACTTGAACCCGGGGTTACGGCTGTCGCGGTCGTCCAGTTCCACGCGGACACCAGCGTCGTCGAGGTCCGCCGCGAGTTCCGAGGCGTAGTCAAGCACCGCCTCCTTGGTGTCGGCCTGCCAGATCGGGACGATCACGACCTGTTCGGGCGCGACCGTCGGCGGCAACACTAACCCCTGGTCGTCGGAGTGGGTCATGATCAGCGCGCCCAACGACCGCCAGGAGAGCCCCCACGAGGTGGTGTGTGCGGTCTGTTCCGTCTCGTCTTCGTCGGCGTAGGTGATGTCGAACGCCTCCGCGAAGGAGGTGCCGAGATAGTGAGAGGTGCCCCCCTGGACGCTCTTTCCGTCGGGCATCAACGCCTCGACGGTCGTCGTGGTGTCGGCACCGGGGAACTTGTCGTGGTCGGGTTTCTGGCCCCGCAACACGGGCATCGCGAGCACGTCCTCGTACACCGACTCGTACTGGTCGAGCCGGGTGGTGGTCTCGTCCCACGCCTCCGCCTCCGTCTCGTGGGCGGTGTGGCCCTCCTGCCAGAGGAACTCTTTGGTGCGGAAGAACGGCTTCGTCTCGGTGGCCTCCCAACGGACGACGGAACACCACTGGTTCACCCGGATCGGCAGGTCACGGTGGCTTCGCACCCACTGTGAGAGATACGGGTTGATGATCGACTCGCTGGTCGGGCGGACGGCGAGCCGTTCGTCCAACTCCTCGGTGCCGGCGGTCTCGACCCACGCGACCTCGGGGTCGAACCCTTCGACGATCTCTTTTTCACGTTCGAGGTAGCTCTCCGGGATGAACATCGGGAAGTAGGCGTTCTGGACGCCAGTCTGTTTGAACATCCCGTCGAGGTGTGCCTCCAGCCGCTCCCACAGCGCGTACCCCCGCGGCCGGGTGACGATGAACCCCGACATCCCGTCGGGGCCGTAGCTCGCGAGGTTCGCCTTCTGGACGACCTCCGCGTACCAGTCGCCCGTGGCGTACTCCTTGCTCTCCGTGATCCCGAGATCCTGCTCGGGGTCGTCCGTCTCGCTCATACTCGACTTCTCGCCCGGCGCGGGCTTAAACGCGGTGTGTCTCACCCGCTTCTGGTCCTCACGACGGCGTCTGTCACACCTGACTCACATGATCACACGAGACACACAAGACTCACACGAGACACACAAGACTCACACGAGACACACACCGAGTGGCAGACTACGACCGACACCGTGGCCGGGGGCGTTCAAACCGGGGAGAGAGGCACTCTCAGATCGGTCCGCGTCAGCGTGTCCAAGATTCGCCACAAGCTTCTTGTCTGAGTGTGAGTACGAACTCACATGGCCAGAGAGATTCGCGTCACAGTCGACGACGACGAGGTGTTCGAACGGATGCGCGCTCGCAAACGGGGGTTGGACCTCTCGTGGGAGGAGGTGCTCCACCGCGGGCTCACAGACACGCCCGGGGCCGACCGGGACTTCGACGAACGGGTCGAACAACACGTCCAGAACCGGATCAGAGAGTCGCTGGCGAACGCACTCGGGATGGACGACGGTGACAACGAGCCCACGGGTCGCCGAGCGACCGGCGGGGGAGGCGGCGGCTCCACACCCCGAGAGGGAGCCAGTAGCTCCACACCCGGAGGGTACAACCCGGAGTCGTCAGGTGGTGTCGATCCGGCCGGAACGGCGCAGCCGGGTGGCGCGACCGGCAGCGGCGCACCTGCACCGGACCCGCCAACGGGACTCGACGAGGAAGTCGCACGGCTGGAGGCCGCGGAGGACGCCCAGTTGGAGTTTCCGTTTCTCGCCGACGATCCCGGCAACACGGTGCCGTTGCGGGTCGACTTAGAGACGGGGGTCGACGGGCTGGACGTGTCGGTGGTGGCGATCAGGACCGGCCGTGATGTCGCCGACCGGAACCAGTTCGAGCGTGGCGCTCGCCAGGCGATCGCCGAGGCGTTCGTTGGCGGGGAAACGGCGCGGCTGACGCTCGGTGACGGCGCCGAGACGTACCCGGTGGTGCCGGAGCTTGCGTGGCGCACGGCAGACGGCCGACCGACAGTCACCGCGGTCTCGATCCCGGAGGTGCGTGTCGGTGACACAGAGTGACGACGCGACGGCCGTGTTCGACCTGTTGAGCGACGAGACGCGGGCCGAGACGGTGAGACAACTGGCGGCCGCGAGCGGCGGCCTGCGGTTCTCGACGCTGCGGCGACGGGTGGGCGCCCGCGACTCCGGCCGGTTCAACTACCACCTCGGCCGGCTCCGTGGACGGCTGGTGGAGAAACGCGACGCACGGTACGTCCTCACCGAGCGCGGTCGACACGTCGCCGCCACGCTGGACGGGATCGGGTCCGAGACACAGCGGTCCTGACCGTCGCCCGAGTGGTGCGCGTCGTGGTGCGTGGGCCGGTGAGACCACGACAGACGCGGCGGCGGGTGGGTGGTGGGTGGGCCGCCGCGTCCGTCGAGAGGGTGGGGTGTCGGGTGTGGGCGCGCGTCGGGGAGCGAGACGACGGTCGTGTGGGGTGACCCGGGTCTCGTTCGTCCGGCGCGCCCATTTCTCAACCGAACGCGGGAAGACTTAAATCCGCGTCAGACGCATGCCGTCCGTCAGACGCCCGGCCACCACGCCACCGAGACGGGCGGTGGCGACGTGTGCGAAGCCTGTTTACCCCTCCAGCCCCACCTTCTGGGTAATGGAAGCGACAACAGAGGAGCCGCTCGACGTGGCACAGCTCCGGGAGGACTTCCCGGTGCTCGACCGCCAGGTGGGCGGTGACGTGACGACGCCGGGGCCCGACGACGCCGACGACACGCCGTTGGTGTATCTCGACAACGCGGCCACCAGCCACACGCCGGAGCCGGTGGTGGAGGCGATTGCCGACTTCTACCGGACGTACAACGCGAACGTCCACCGCGGGATTCACCACCTGAGTCAGGAGGCGAGTGTCGCCTACGAGAAAGCCCACGACCGGGTCGCGGAGTTCATCGGCGCGGCCGGCCGCGAGGAAGTGATCTTCACCAAGAACACGACGGAGTCGGAGAATCTCGTCGCGTACGCCTGGGGACTCACGGAACTCGGCCCTGGCGACAACGTCGTGATGACACAGATGGAACACCACGCCTCGTTGGTCACCTGGCAGCAGATCTGCAAGAAGACCGGCGCGGAGGCGCGGTACGTCCGGCTGACGGACGGCGGCCACCTCGACATGGACCACGCCGCCGAGCTGATCGACGACGACACCCAGATGGTCAGCACGCTCCACGTCTCCAACACCCTCGGGACGGTCAACCCCGTCGAGGAGCTGACCCAGATGGCCCACGACCACGACGCGTTCTCGTTCGTTGACGGCGCGCAGGCGGTGCCGCACATGCCCGTCGACGTGAAGGAGATTGACTGTGACTTCTACGCCTTCTCCGGCCACAAGATGTGCGGCCCGACCGGGATCGGCGTCCTGTACGGGAAACAGGCCGTGTTAGAGGAGATGCAGCCGTACCTCTACGGCGGGGAGATGATCCGGTCGGTCACCTTCGAGGAGTCCGACTGGGAAGAGCTCCCCTGGAAGTTCGAGGCCGGCACCCCGGTGATCGCACAGGGGGTCGGTCTCCACGCCGCCGTCGACTACATCGACGAGATTGGGATCGAACGCATCCACGACCACGAGTCGTCGTTGGCCGCCTACGCGTACGACCGGCTGACAGAACACGACGACGTGACCGTCTACGGACCGCCGGGTGACGACCGCGCCGGGCTGGTCGCGTTCAACGTCGACGGGGTCCACGCCCACGACCTGTCGAGTATCGTCAACGACTACGGCGTCGCGATCCGGGCAGGGGACCACTGCACCCAGCCGTTGCACGACGAGTTGGGTGCGGCCGCCTCGGCGCGGGCCTCCTTCTATCTCTACAACACCCGCGAGGAGGTGGACGCGCTCGTCGACGCGGTCGACGAGGCGCGGCAGTTGTTCGCCTGATCGTCGAACTCAGTCAGTTCTTTGCAGTTTGAACCACTTTGCAATTTCTTGTTGGAACGTCTCGAACCAGAGAAGGTCTTCGTGAAGAATGCTGTGTACGACCTCGTGATCAATATCGCCGTACCTGTGGGTCAGGATGTTGCGGAAGCCAACCGCATCTTCGAGTCGGGTGCCTGTCTCGGGCGAGAGGATTCCTGCCGTCGCCAGCGCCTCAATCTCCTGTTTCGACGTTCCACTCGGGGACAACTGTTCTGCTGAGCGAATGTGTTGCGCGAGGTCGATACAACACTGTATCAGGTTTGTGAGTGTTCGCTCAACCGCACGCTGTCGCATCGTGTCGGCGGTGTACTCCGCTAAGGAGATGCCACGCGTCTCTTCGAGGTCGTGTGTGTACTCGTTGATCAGCCGGAGTTTGGCAACCACAACCTGCTCGTCTACGATCTACGTGTCGCCCCGAGCGAGTCGGTCGATAAACGCCGTCGTGTCGGTGTCGTCCGCGTCGATCTCGGCTCGCAACTCACTCTCGCGGCGCTCGACTACCGCTTCGTCGCCAGCGAGGACGACCCCGTCTCGGAGCGCCGCGTGTGCTACCCTCGTCGGGAGCGCGGCGAGATCACTCACGTCGACGAATCCGTCGGCGTACGCCTGGAGCGTCGCGTCGATACGGTTCCGGCGTCGGAACCGATCTACGGCGTCGAGTTCGGCCTTGACCTCCTCCCACCCCTGAAGGGGTGGGATTCCCACGGCACGGCACCGCTTG
>ERZ1034488.88-NODE-88-length-22268-cov-37.670733_pt1 | contig 22268 bp, 19 predicted proteins | sample MGYA00520646_ERZ1034488 | MGnify/ENA primary metagenome ERZ1034488 (study PRJEB33760, sample SAMEA4777686) | hypersaline lake metagenome | biome: hypersaline environment; feature: brines | place: Spain | collected 2012-08 | depth 0 m ...
GATGTGACAAATGGACATACTCAGGCTCTCCCTGATCGGTCTTATACTGTGACGGCTGCTGGGGACGACCCAGACCAGCCAGCTAACGCAGGTGATGTGACACCTATTACATCAGATAACCCAAGTCCGAGTGAGAACCGTGGACAGTTTGCCTTCCCAGGTGAAGACGCAAGCTACACCACGGCTGATGATGTTGATGGTGACGTCGGAAATGGAGCTACAATCTTCCAGGGTGAGGAAGATATTACCTTCAGAGATGGTAACTTCGACGAAGTCGGTCCAGCTACACTCGAACGAACTGCTGGAGATAACGAAGGTGTGACGCTTTCATTCCCAATTCCAAACGACCAAGCAGAAGGTAGTTACGCTAACGGAGCAGGATTTAGTGTCACAGTTCAGGAACCACGAGTAACGACACTCGAGGTTCAAAATAATGGAGAAAATGACGTCAGTGGCGGAATCTTAGAGTCTGACCAAGATGACGCAAGTGTCCTCGTTGAATACAACTATGAGGAAGCTGAAAACATCGAACTTACCGTTGAGGATGAGAACGGAGTCGATGTGACTGGCGAAGCACTTGACGCTGGCGAAGCCGATAATAAGAATGCTGACAGTCCACCAGCAGACGGATCGACAGACGACGGAATAGTTCGATTCGAGCTGAATCCAAGTAACCTGGACGAAGGAGAATATACATTCAGCGTCGCAGGAGTCGAAGACTTTGACTCTGGCGATGCAACGCAGTCTGTCACAACGACAATTAGTGCCGATCAAACGGCATCACTTAGTCTGAGTGAGGACGAGGCTGTGCAGGGTTCAGATACGACATTTACTATTGAGAACAGTCCAGAGGGAGAATTCCACCCAGTCGTGCTTGACGAAAGTGAATTCCGAGACGGACTCTCACTCGATCAGGCGGAGGACGTCTTCCGCAACGTTGGCGACACAGCCGAAACTGGTGTCGCTGACAGCAATGGACCTGGCGCAAACGATATCGATAACGTCGAGTACGCATACGCTATCGTTGAAATCGATGGTGGGAACGGAATCGGCTCTGTTGAGACACAGTTCCTTGATGACAGTTCAGCAACGGTTGAACTGTACCCATCAGACGGCGTCACTCCGATTGAGTCGCATCCTGCTAATGTTGTCTTGACGATAGATGATGGCTTCGAGACCGATGATGAGGAAGACATCGACGTCATTGAAGGCAGCATTTCCATTTCAAGCCCATCCAACTCCTACGTTACCGGTTCTGAGGTTGATCTGAATGGAACCGCTAACGAAGGAATTGATGAGGTTGCAATCTACGCACGAGATAACCAAGATTACGAGCTAGTCACAATTGATGGTGACAACGTTGTCCAGACTGAGGGCGACGATAGCTTTGAAGAGACAGATATTGTTCTGAGCGGCGACAACCTCGGTAATAATATTCTCTCACTTCCTGGTACATATCGAATTGGTGTCATCAGTGCACAAGATGCAGATACCGATGGTGACGATGTCCCTGATAACGTCTTGACGACATCTGAATTCAACCGTGGACTAAGCTCACAACAGTCACTTCGCGTGCTTGATACTGCACTCGAATCGAGCTTCGTCACCTATAATGGACAGATCGCATCCGACGATGCACAGATTACATTCAGTGGTTCTGCTCCCGGAAAGAGCGATGTAGTTGTTGCTTTCGTCGGTCCGCGTGGGCAAGCAATTGCTCAGACCATTAGTGTTGATGATGACGATACATTCAGTGAGGAAGACTTCACGCTTGCCTTCCGCAATGTGGCAGGTACGCTAAGTGAGGGAACAGTTTCCGCACACATTATCTCCGCAGGACGTGACGGTAACTTCGGAGATGGGTTCGCAGACAGTGAGAGCAACTTTGCGGACATCATCGCAACTGGAGCCACAGGTCCTGATGGGACTGACTTCAGCGGCAATGCAAACACAGGCGATCAAGTCCGTGAACTCATCATCGCTAACTCTGTTGATGACACAGCAAGTGATGATCTAATCACGACTGAAACATTCCGATTTGCTGATGGACTAACGACGATTGATGCAGTCAACAGTCCAGTCGCAAATAACGGAACCATCGAGATTCAGGGTCAGACAAATCAACGTCCTGACGAGAATGTCATCACTGTTGAATTGCTCGATGAGGAAGGCGACTCAGTAACGATTTCAGATACCGAGCAGTGGGGAACGAACGGTAACTGGAACGCAACGATTGAACTGAACGCAGTTGAGACAGGTAACTATACTGTCGAAGCTGACGATGGCGACAACTCAGATCGTGCGTCAGTTCAGGTTGTTGAACAGGTGACGGAAGAGACGCCAACACCTGAGCCAACGGCAACTGAAGAGCCAACACCGACAGCAACACCAGAACCAACGGCAACTGAAGAGCCAACACCGACAGCAACACCAGAACCAGAAACTGAAGAGCCGACGTCAACACCGACCGGCACGCCTGGATTTGGTATTGTTGTTGCGCTGATAGCACTTATCGCTGCAGCGCTTCTGGCAGTTCGTCGGAATAACTAATCGGACACGCTAACGAGGCGTCCGATCCTTTCGAATATTTTTCTTTTTTGATACTACTGTAACACGTAGTGGTCACTTTGTCAGTATTATTTATCAGTAGACTGAGACATATTCTTCTTAAAGGACTCAAGAACGTGATTGCTGAAAATTATAGAGAGGGGAAAGTCACAAGAGTCAAATTGGTATAATTACACTATGTTAATATGAACACTCGACTTCGATTTCGATTGATGCTCATCACTGCATTACTTTTGACAATAGCGACCGGTGTGGTAGCAGCACAGTCTGGCGGAGGTGGCGGAAGTGACCTTGTTGGTATTATTGAGAGTATTATTCAGTTCCTCCAGTCAATCGCAGACATATTCAGCGCATAAACGGGAGATCTTCAGCTACTCATCACGATATTTCCCTTGACGCGTTTGAATGCACTAAGGGGGTCACGGTATATTTATTGAAGTTGCCGCCAATATATAGATATGTCAACCGCAAAGCGGAATGACTCATCAGTATTCAGCCCTCCATCAAATAATATCGGATATGTGGCAGTTGTCGCTGCATTAATAACCGGGATTCTTCATCTCGTGTTGGGCATTAAATTTCTCTTTCAGGGAGGTATTCCGTCACTTGGAGCGTTATTCACTCAGACACTACCAGTGCTGTTTACGTTGAATGGAATCGGATTTTTAGGTGGGATTGGGATCTATCTATCACAGTATTGGCGGCGTGAACTACATCTTGTTGCTGCTGTTTACGCTGTTGCGACGATTGTGGCATTCTTTATTTTCAATGGTACATTCAGTGTTCTTGTGACCATTTCAAAGCTTGCTGAAGTCATATTCACTCTTTCGGTGTTGTACCTGTACGTTAGTGAGTAACTCGCCTGTCCTATGGGATACGAGGAGAGACTTCAGATGTTGAATCCTTATCGAGGGGATCTCACGTCTAAGAGCTAACAACTGAAAAGTAAAATTGAGAGAGCTTCGACATCATACGTCTCCGACCGTGATCGTACCCGTACCGACACCCACATCAATGTTTACACACACTTGACACCGTTCCTGCAGCCGAATATCTTGAAACTATGCTTGTATGTCATCGTCCAACTCATATCCACATTCATGACAGTGCGTCGCTGCTGTGTCACATCCGATTCAAATCAATCCTAAAGTCTTGGGATGGTCGTTTATTCCCCATGATAATTGAGGACTCAAAATCATATAGCGAATTAATTAACTGATCAATATAACTACTCCCACAGTTATTGTCAGCGTGACCTCTGTTTCTCTTCGAAACCACACTCGGTTGACCTCGAACCCTAGAACGCTTGTTCGTGCACCCTGTTCTGGTTTAAATGACGAAACATACAGTCCCAACGGCTGATAAGACTGCGGTAACTGAACAGGTTGATGTACGCGCATCGACTTAGCACAGGTACAATTGAAAGACGACATAACAGTCCTGCCGAACGCGCCCGATAATACGCATACTGAGATTCTTCGGGCTACCTTTCGTGTCCTATGCGAGCGTGGGTACACCGGTGTGACAATCTCACGGATTGCTGCTCGGACAGATGTCGCTAAATCCGTCGTGTATTATCATTATGAGGATAAGGACGATATCATCCAGACACTGCTTGATCAAGTGCTTGCAGAGTTGCTTTCGGAGTACTTCCGCGATTCTGATGATGATCCTGCTCGTCGCCTTGAGAACTTCTTTGGATTTGTCTTTGCGGTTGCTGGTGGCGAGATACACCCGGAGGAAAATACTGCTGGGACTGGCGAATGTGATGACACTCATCTTGGGACAGAAGAAACGACGATGTGCATTGACTCGGAGACAAATGCAAACGAGGACATAGTTTCAAGCCCGTCGGATACTGCGAAGAAAGAATTCAAACATTGTGTTGGTGCACACAGTCAGGCATACGTCGAATTGCGAGCACAGGCTGCCCATGATGAGGTGTTCCGAAAGACAATCACAGCGAATGAGAGAAAACTTCGCGAGGAATTGCGTGCATGTGTTGACGCTGGTGTCGCGACTGGCGCGTTCGATATTGATAACGCAGATCATACCACAGAATTTTTACTGACGTTGATTGAAGGAGCTATCTTTCGAGGGGCAACGACCGGCAAAATCAATACTGCTGCACTCGCAGATATGCTAGAACGAAAACTTGGGATTACCGTTCATCAAGACGACTTATGACTATATTATTATATAACGACCATTCGATAGGAACCTTCATACTCGACGAGTCAATATTAGTAGATACACAATAAATCAGTAGGCAGAGACGGCTGTCTACCATAGCGCGACACTTATTATACTGAGCAAGAACGAATGCGACAGAAGATACTCACATCGATTCTGGTATTGTTTATGATTACCGCTGGGTTTGCCGGACCAGTTGCTGCTGCACAAGAGATTGTTGTTGGATCACCGAATATCACAGCGAGTGCTGCTGACGTGCAATTTCGTGCAAGTGAGTCAGCAACACTGAGTGTGACAGTCAATAATGATGGGCAACTGACCGAAGGCGGCAGAGACGAGTATGAAAATGAGGTACAGACTGCACAAAGTGTCCGCATTGACATTGCTGAGGATCAAATTGATGCCCCTATTGAGGTAAATACCGGGACACAAACGCTTGGCAGTCTCAATGATGGACAAAGCGAGACGGTTGATTTCGCACTTGAGATTGGACGTGCAACACCAGGAACATATCAAATACCTGTTGAAATTACGTACAGTCACTCACGAGCGATTGCGTATGGGCAATTTGAGGATACCGATCGGCAAAACCGTGAGCGAACCGTCACAGAGGAGATTACAATTCGCATCGAAGATCGCCCTGAATTCGACATGCGTGCAGCTGAAACGAATGCTGTGACTGCCGGTGACAACGGCCGAATTGCGTTTAATCTCCGGAATATCGGAACGGAGACCGCACGCGATGCAACGGTTCGTCTGCAGACACAGACCCCAGGTGTCTTCTTCGGAAAGCAAACAAGCCAATCAGTCGATACATCGGTGTTTGTCTCAGCACTTGAACCGGATTCACGCGAGCAGGTAACCGTGCAGATGGGTGTTGGTCCCGATGTCTCTGCTGGGACATATACAGTAACTGCGATTGTTGAATATGAGGATGAAAATGGGATTACACAGCAATCAGATCCATTACAAGCTGGTGTGACAGTGCGCGAAGAGCGAACATTTGAGCTTGAAAATGTCGAATTGACTGACTTCCGTGTCGATGAGCCAGAGGCTCGAATCGAAGCAACGGTCGTCAATCGCGGACCGACACCCGCACAGAACGTTGTTGTCTCAGTGAGCGGGACAGAAACGATTGCTGTAATAAGTGGTGAATCCGCAGTTGGTGATCTCGCGGTCGGTGACAGCGCTCCTGTCTCATTCACGTTGAACATCCCAGGCGAAGCCGAACCTGGATCAATCTCGCTTCCATTCGCTGTTGAATATGAGAACGAGGATGGCGATGTGTTGCAGACAACAACACCTATTCGACAGTCCGTAACAATCCAGCCAGAACAGGATCGATTTGAGGTTGTTGGAACTGAAACAGGTGTTACCCCAGGTGGTAGTGCAACGCTTGCTGTCACACTGCGATACACGGGCAGTGAGCCGGTTTCAGATGCAAATGCAAAGTTATTCACCAGCGATCCAATATCGTCAGCCGATGATGGAGCATTTCTTGGAACTGTTGAACCAGGGACGACAACAACGGCGACATTCCGGGTGAGTGCATCAAGCGACGCTATTGCGAAGGAATACGCATCAAGTGTCGAAGTACGATACGACGAAGCCGACGGTGACACACGCTTCACTGGATCACTTCCGATTGGTGTGCCAGTCTCTGCTGGTGATTCCGGTGGACTTCCACTGATGCCAATTGGTGTCGCCGCAGTGATTGCTGTTCTCGGTGGCGGCGTCGTGCTTTACAGACGGGTGTAAATCAATGAAACAATCTCGTCGATTCTTCTCTCGGATTGGACGGTTTGTTCAGGCACATCCAGTCATGACGTTGTTGCTTGCCGTTGCGCTCATTGGCGTTGCCTTCGTTGGTGCTGGTCAGATTGAAAGTGTCACCGGTGATCGGGCATTTGTCGGGTCGAATCCAACGCTCGATACATTTGATGATGAGTTTGATTATGGAAGTGTCGCAACACTTGTTCGCGGGGAGGTGACGGACCCAACGACGATGCGGGCAATTGATCGCTATGATCAGCGAATGAGTGCGGTTGAAGATGTCCAAACGGTCAATAGTCCTGCTGATCGGGTGCGTGAAGAATATGGACGGATACCCGACTCACAAACGAAAATTGAGCGTGTCATTGGGAGTCCTGATACCGCTGTCATCGGCATTGTTACTGATGCTGGGATGACTCAACAACAGTCACGACCAATCTATACGAAAGCAGTTGATCGTAAAGGATGGGTTCAGTTCCCTGCTGGTGTTTCTGTGACCGTGACTGGGTCTGCTGCATTCTCGACGCAATTATCAGCACTCATTCAACAGAGCACACAGCAATTGCTTGGACTTGCGGTTGGGCTGATGACCGTTGCATTGTTCTTCCTCTTCCGTGGGGTTCGACTTCGATTACTCCCGATTGTCGCTGTCTTTGTTGGTGTCATCTATACATTTGGGGCAATCGGATATGCGGGCGTGCCGAATTCAACGCTAACGAGCGCTGTATTCCCGATCCTCATCGGACTTGGCATTGATTATTCGGTGCAGTTCCATGAACGATATGAAGAAGAATTGGAAACACATCCTCCGAAACAAGCGCTTCCACTTGCACTCGGTGGGATTGGACCACCCGTATCAATTGCTGCGATTGCAGCAACGCTTGGATTCGGAGCGACGTGGATCTCCTCAGCGGGAACTCCTGCATTTGTCTGGTTTGCACAGACATCGATGTTCGGAATTGGGCTGACATTCCTATCGGGCATTATTGTTCTTCTTCCAATATTGACGCTGTACGCACGCTGGCGTGGTGATGGAGAGACAACAGACACAGATGCAGACACAGAAACAAACTCGGATTCGGATCCCGCTGATGAAGCGATAGAGACCACGACACCGACGGAGTCGACGACCAATACAGATCTCGGTGATATTGGAATGCTCGGTCGGACACTCGGACGGACAACTCGGTTTGTGGCTTCACATCCGATTGCAGTCCTCTTGATTGCTGTTGTCCTCCTTGGCGGTGGATTAGCTGCTGGTGACAGTCTTGAAACGCTTGCAGACTCTGAAGAATTTATTCCACAGGACTTACCCGCATATGTTGACCTACAGCAATTCCGGACAGTCACCGGTGGTGGAAGTGCGGTGCAATATGACATGCTTGTCACTGGGAGTAATATCCGTGATCCAACGGCGTTGCGATGGATGGAGCAATATCGCCAAATCGCGACAGACAAACCACTGATAGATGGCATGCAAACACCAGCAACGCTTGTTAAACAACACAACGGTGGTGAGATTCCAGCAACAGAAGCCGGTGTCAAACGAGTGTTGAATGATATTCCAGCATCTGAACGTGCGAATTACTACAGTGATGGATACGCTCATATCACCATTATTGGTGAACGGAATATGAATACAGACGAGTTACTTGATTTCCTTGCGATTGCAGACTCCTCCTCAGAGCTAACCCGACCACCGGCTGGGTTGACTGCCGAACTCACTGGACAAGCAGCAGTATCAACACCGTCAATTGTTACTCAAATTGAGACCCGAAATGTGACGACGGGTCTTGGTGTTCTCTTCGTCTTTGGAGCTCTATTACTCTATTACCGGAATCTGATCCGTGCGGTTGCACCGTTAGTTCCGATGTTATTCGTCATTGGATGGCAGAATCTCTACATGTCAGCGCTTTCAATTCCAGTGTCTCCACTTGGTGCATCACTTGGTGCAATGAGCGTTGGAATCGGTGCGGAATACACTATCATCGTCATGGAGCGATACTTTGAGGAATTCGGACAATCAGGAGTGTCACGACTTGATGCTGTTGAGATAGCGGGAGCACGAGTTGGAAAGGCAATCACTGTGTCTGGATTAACCACTGTCTTTGGCTTCTCGGCACTCACGCTGTCGCCATTCCCGATTCTTGGAGATTTCGGCTTCCTTACTGTCGGGGTGATATTCCTGACCCTTGTTGCAGCAATCTTGACGCTTCCGCCGACACTCATCGTCCTTGGACGCTTGTCTGATCTTGTTGAACGTGTCGTTGCAAGCCGTCGTGATATTGCCGTTCAGGGTGACCCAGACGAGGTGAAAGCTGATGACTGAATCGAGCGCTAACCCCTCAGTTGAGCACATACTCGTTCCAGTCGATGGATCACCACAATCAGAGAGTGCTGTTGAGTATGTGACTGGAATCTTTCCAACAGCCGATGTCACGCTTCTCACTGTTATTGACCCTGTTAGTGGATTCGCAGCGTACGATGGAACAACAGAGGGCAGTTGGAAGACACAAGCACAACAAGCAGCCGAGTCACTATTAGCTGAGAAGAGGTCGATGCTTCAAGCTGAGACAGACGAATCATCTAATGATGATGCCGACATCGATACGGACACAGAGTCTATCTCACGGACGATTGAGACAGTCGTTGAATTTGGGGAACCAGTCGAGTCAATCCAAGAAGCTGCGGATACGCATGATGTTGATCAGATTGTTATCGGCAGTCATGGTCGAGCAGGTCTCCAGCGAATTATCGTCGGCAGTGTTGCAGAAAATGTGATGCGCGGCGTTTCGATTCCAGTCACGATCGTTCGATAAATACTGGGCGTTTCTCATTTGATGCTCTCGAACGCTCAGAAACTCAGAAACTCAGAAACTCAGACGGTCGCACATATAATTGCGATCGACTGATCATCTCTGTCATATCGATACAATACTCATAGTTTCAGTTTTATCAGATAGTATTCTCGAAGAAAATTATTGTCGAACAAGACTTGCGCCGTCAAATTCAGTTCGTGAGTATTCGATATCCATCAGTTCAAGAATCGTTGGCGCAATATCATAGATATCTGCGTCTTGGATATCAACCGCAGGATTATCCACATATAGCGTTGCATTATCGAAGCTATGCATTCCGTTCCGAGGACCAGTATCAAAGATGGATTCATGACCTGAGAATCCAGATTTCAGATCAAAGCCATGATTTGGAATAACGACAAGATCAGGTGCAATATCATCGTGATCACCACGGAATGCCTCCTCGCGTTCAACAACTCGGTCGGCAACAAGATTGCCATCAGGTCCCTCAAGCGATTCCAACATTGTCTTCAATTCATCGCGGGTATCCTCATATTCAGACTCCGGGACGCTTCCATGTGCCTCTCTCCCTTCAAGATTAATGTAGAATCGACCAGGGATGAGTGAGTACGCACGTGACTCAGATGAAATATCTGCAAGTTCATCATGATCATCATTCGCATATGAGAGCCAGCCCTGTTCTTCAAGCCATGCATTGCAGTGGAGTTCATACTCAAGCGTCGTGAATCCATGATCAGAGGCAATAACGAGTGTCACATCATCTGGCAGTTGCTCACGAATCCGACCAATATACTCATCGACAGTGCGATAAAACTCCATGAATAGCTCGCGATCCTCACGCTCTTCTTCATAATCTTTGAATAAGAAGTGATTCACTCGGTCGGTTGTCATAAAGACGCCAAAGAAGAGATCCCAATCGTCTCGGTCAATGATGTCAGTAAATGCCTCGAATCTACGATCAACCGTCTCATAAGCGTTCTCCATGAAGGCACTTTTGTCATCGTCATGACCGAGTTTTGCATCGACATCAATCCGGTAATCTGCCGCAGCGAGATCATCGGCAAAGGATTCAGGATGAGTTGCTTTCTCAACGCTTGGTGAAAGGAACCCAGAGACCATTCGCTGGATATTTCGCTGTGGAGGGAATGTAACAGGGACATTCATCACGGTTGCCATCCGGTCAGCATTGGTCACACGGTCCCATAGTCGGGTTGCTTGGACATCTCGCCCCATTGGCACATATGTGTCATCAGAGCCAACTTCACGATCTTGAAATCCATAAACACCCGTTTCACCAGGATTCACGCCAGTAGTTAATGATGGCCAACACGCTGAGGACTCTGGAGGAACGATACTATCGATTGCACCGCCAGCTCCCTCCTCAGCAAGCGCGGCAAAGGTTGGAAACTCCTCAGGATTATCAGCGAGTAGACTAAATGGCACGCCGTCGATACCGACGAACGCAACACGAGGGTGGTCTTCACCTCGTAATCGATCGAACAAACCCATATATACTTCGTACTTCCAGGCTGCCGCATAAGAGCTTTTATCTCGGGGGTGATACCGCCGTTGTCTCAGACGAATTCTTGCATTCTCATCAGAAAATCTATTACACGACCTCCATCACCGAGGTCGTTGTCACGAAATACGACCATCGGTTGAACTAGGGCTCAACTGTCGGATACTAACCAATAAATAACAATCCCACGGGTGAATATACTCACTCCTTGTCATATCCTGGTATTTTAGCCGTCGCCGTTACACGAATCCAATATGAATCAATCAGTCATCAAGCGTTTTGAGTCACTATCGACTCAACAGACCCTTGCGTTGACAGCCCTCGGCGGCATTATGATTGGTGCGGTGTTATTTTTCACAGCCGTGATATTCATTGAACCACTAATAGCATTACTTCGGGGTGGAGGTCCACCCGTCAGTGCCGGTCCACCACCGGAAGCGAGTGCCCCAGCACATGCAGGTCCACACAGGGCAGCGCCTCATGGGGGCTCACTCAGTGGGTTATTGCTCACCATTTTCGGGCTTATCAGCACCGTTGTCGCCATTTCTCTCGTTATGATATACCAAACAGTGACATTCGCTCATGATTCAAACTCGGATGCAGAGCACTCAGATGATGACCCTCTCAGGACACTTCGGCACCGATATGCATCAGGTGAGATTGATGATGATGAATTTAAGCGGCGCATGAGTCGAGTCAGTGAAACAGAGTCTTCCTCAACACAGGAACAATCGGAGCAAATACCAGCGAACCCCGATACACAGGTTGAATAAAAATACTGGCGACTGACTACTGCTGTTGATCACTACTACGCATGTAACCGTCTGGTTTTATATTGTGATGTGACCTGATGGAGCGAAGGAGCGAAGTAGTCGCTTACCATTATATTAATCAACACGTGAGGGAGTTCGAACGAAAGCGGTTATTGGAGCGGGTCAACCGTGAGGCAGCGACCGTCGGCGTTGATATTCCTGACGTCGTCGAGGTACAAGGCGAGGAGGTCGAACTCCGTGATTTCGTCTTTGAAATTAACCGACGAGATACAATTCCATCTGGTGAGCGCGACCGTGTTAACCGTGCAAAGAAGAATCTCCGTCGTGAACGCCGTGAACGATTGGATACAATTGAGACAGGAGAGATTCCATACGAGCAGGGTGAGGAGCTTGCAGATAGTATCGTTGGTATCGATCGTGCATTAAATGCACTTGAGCAACTTCGCAGTGTTGATCTTGAGTCAGAAACGCAAAAACAGACTGCTGCTGATCGAAAACGTTGGATGAACTTTCTCCAACAGGCACTCGGGCATGAAGACAGTGGCGTTGGAGCAGGTCGCGGTCGCGGTGGTCGCGGTGGTCGCGGTCAAGGAAGTGGTAGTGGGACATATGGAGGACAACGATAATGCGTCGAAATGATGAAATCGCACGCCGATTTGAGGAGTTCGCAGACCGACTTGAGGCTGATGGAGTTGCATATAAGCCAAGCGCATATCGCCGCGCTGCAGAAAACATTCGTGAGTGTGCTGACCCGATTGAGGACCTTGCAGCAGAGGGACAAGATGCAGTCGAATCAATCAATCGTGTCGGTGATGCAATTGCCTCAAAAGTCATTGAATACATTGAAACCGGATCAATTGATGAACTTGATGAGCTTCGTGACCGCCTTCCAGTTGAGATTGATGCACTCACTCGTGTCGATGGGGTTGGTCCAAAGACCGTCGGAACTCTCTATGACGAATTAGGGATCACAACGCTTGATGAACTCGCTGCGGCGGCTGAAGCCGAAGAAATCCGCGATGTCAGTGGATTCGGGGCGAAAACAGAGACAAATATTCGTGAAAATGTGGCGTTTGCCCGACAGGCTGGTGAGCGTGAACGACTTGGAGATGTCCGTCCACTCGCTGATGAAGTCCTCACGTTCCTCCGCCGTCGTGAAATAGTCGAAACCAGTGAGGTTGCTGGGTCAATTCGCCGATGGCGCGATACGATTGGTGATATCGATGTTCTTGCTGCATCAACCGAGAGTAACCAGGTTGTCGACGCATTTACTGATTGGTCAGCAGCAACAAATGTGATCGAAGCCGGCGAAAATAAGGCAAGTCTCCGTGCTGAGGGTGTTCGGATCGACCTTCGGGTAGTTGACCCCGACGAATTTGGCGCTGCACTGCAATACTTTACTGGGAGTAAAGACCACAACGTTGCATTACGAAATCGAGCAATCGAACGCGATCTAAAAATGAACGAATATGGCGTCTTTGACGTCAGCGATGTCAATACAAATAATAACGCTGATAACGATGCTGATATCGACGACAGAAACACTCAGCGCATTGGTGACCGGATTGCCGGGGAAACAGAACAGTCGATGTATGAAGCGCTTGAGTTACCGTGGATTCCACCGGAGCTCAGAGAGAATCGTGGTGAGATTGAAGCAGCAGCCGAGGGAACGCTCTCAGAGCTACTGACAGTCGAAGATATGTGTGGTGATCTTCATACACACACAACCCGCTCTGATGGTCGTGCAAGCCGTGAGCAGATGGTTGATGCCGCAGTTGGTCGAGGATATGAATATTACGCTGTCACAGACCATGCAAGTGGTCCTGGAATGGTCGGTGGAATCGGGCTCAGCGATGACGACCTTCGTGAGCAACGAGAGGCAATTAAGACTGCAAGCGAAACACGAGGAGATGAGATTGAACTCCTTGCAGGGGTTGAGACGAATATTGACGCAGAGGGCGACCTCTCGACGGGAGATGATATTCTCACAGAGCTTGATGTTGTTGTTGCATCGCCACACACTGCGCTTGGACAAGAGCGTGAAACAGCAACGGAACGGCTCATCCGAGCAGTGAATCATCAAAGCGTCGATGTACTTGGTCACCCAACCGGTCGACGAATCAACGAACGCCCTGGACTTGATATCGATATTGAACGCGTCGCAAGAGCTGCTGCTGAGGCAGAGACTGCATTAGAGGTAAATGCAAACCCCACACGACTTGACCTCCATGGAACGTTCATACAGGTGGCTCGCGATGCCGGTGCAACGATTGCGATTAATACCGATGCGCATGCACCGGAGTCACTGGCATACGCTCGCTATGGCGTGCATACCGCTCGACGTGGATGGTGTACCCCACCAGATGTATTGAATAGCTTTGATCTCACAGATCTTCGAGAATTTTTGCATTAAAATCAAGATATGCTTCACTCCGGTCGAGATCACCTACATCACCGATATTACCCGTTTATTTTCTGCGTGAATCTGCAGAGTAATAACTATTAGAAATGGAAACAGCCTAATAATACTCGATGACAGACACTGAGACATCACGTAAACGATTTCTTCTTGATGCAATGCTTGGCTCGCTCTCGACATATCTTCGGATGTGTGGACATGACGCCGCCTGTGTGCTTGATATAACCCCTGATCGAGAAGTCGAAGAAGACAGAGATACAATAAATATTGACACTACTCCGAGTCCCTCATCTCGTGGGCTAACCGATGATGAAATCCTCGCACACGCAAGCAGTGAGAAGCGTACCATCCTCACACGTGACACTGAACTCGCACAGCGAGCAGACGATGTAGTCTTATTGACTGCCCGAGATGTTGAAGATCAACTTCATGAACTTGCTACTATTGGATATGATTTGACGCTTCGACCACGACTTAGTCGCTGTGGTGCATGCAACGGACGTATTGAATCTCTCTCATCAGATGTGGTAGTCCCCGAGTATGCGCCCGATCCAAGTGAAAAGGACTGCTGGCAATGTCTGAGATGTGAACAGATATTCTGGAAAGGAAGTCACTGGGATGATGTCGAAGCGACGCTTGAGCGTGTACAATCATCATATAACTGATGTGAATAATAATCAGAACAACACTATCAGTCTGTACGCGAAGCCCACTCCTCACAGGGAACCATATCGTCCATCAGTTCATCATGTGCAGCACAATATGGCTCGATACCAGAGTCGGTTTTGACATACTCAAAGTGTGCACAGTTTCCGCAGTATTGATCACCAAGGCTGGCATCGACATCTGCTGATCGCCATGTATTCTTCTCATTCTCTGGATGTGTTCGCGCTGACGAACTTCGTGGTGTTGGTGATGGGCGCTTTGATTGGACAGGTGATGGCTCTGATCTTTGTTCTCGTGGGTTCGAATGTGGACTTGCGTTTGTCTGTGGAGATCTTGGAGATTCTGATGATTCACTTGCAGCTGTCGGGTCAAACGGTGATGTAATCGATTCAGCTTCAGTCCCTCCATCAGACGTCGGGGTTGTGTTTGTCTCATCACGAGAGGTAGTAAACAACCCGAACGCTCCTGAAGTCGCATCAGACTGATTTCCAGCGGATGCATTCTGAGATGACTCAAATGGATCTGATTCAGCGTCTGTCGCGCGGAGATTCGTGACTCCAATGAAAAGACACCAAAAAGTGACCATCGTCCCGAATGAAAAAACAGCAACAGTGAGCAATGTCAAATCTGGCTTTCCAGCTCCACAAACAGCACCAGACCACTGACATGGATACGCATGGTCGAATAAGAGCACTCCCATGAGTGAAATTCCCGTCCCAACAGCAGCCGCAGCCTTCGTCAGTCGTGCAGAAGGTAAGATAGCAAATACCCCAACTAACACAGCTGGAACGCCAACGCCAGCAAGTACACCACCGAGTTGTCGCTTCGCTGTGAGTGCCGCCGGGTCGGTCCCATAAAGAAGTTGTGTCGTTGTGACGCCAATTCCAGAGACGACGAGCATCGACCCCATGAGAAATAATGTAAGGCCAAATGTCAGTCGCCGGAGACTCGGACCCCCCTTAGTACTATTATATGTCTCCGCGAGACTGGTCATGCTATTGTATTTGAATAACAGACACAAAACCCTATGTCAGACGATCGTCTGACAGTGAAAGAGATGTGTATGTTTTAAGATAAATATTGGTTGGAATCAGATATTCAACAGATTGAGAGCGATTATCCCGGCATCGCTCACTGTATGTCACTCATGATGTGTCGAAGAGATTATTGCATCGGATAGCAAACCGGCGCATATGGCAGACGAAGCGGAAAGCGACGGTGATGACGAACCCATCGTCGAGTTGGGAGAGAAAACACCCGTCGCAGGGCAACCGCTTGCGCGTGTCGCTGCACGGCTCACCTGGCCGCATGAAGTAAGTCGGATTATCAATCAGGAGGGTGAAAGTATGATCCGAACGCCATCAGGTCCACAACAAGTTGAGTCAATTTTCGCAGATATTGATGAGACATATATTGATTCACGACAGACATTTGTCTCGCTTGTTGAGGATGTTATCGGGAGCGGTCCTGTTGCGGCTGAAGGTGATGATGCGAATGGCAATGATGACGGCAATAATACAACCAATACGGATGGTGATGTGGATCCGGAAGCTGAAGCGGAAGCGATTTGATGTTGTGAGACAACCGACCCAGTAATATATGAATGACATACGAGAAAAACGCAATCGAGATAATCGATTATCGATTATCGAGAAGTCAACATATTGAATTAATTGTATGTTATACACCACACAAAACATCATCATGATACCTATCACCTGCGTGCGAACCGGATTAAATCAAGTCAGTATAACCACGTATTGAGCGGGCTGTGTCGGTTCGCACTCACGTCTTTGACATCATCGATCGAGTTAGTTGGCTTCAGCGAACACTTTTTATCGGAGCACTCTGCTCCGTGCTGTGGACAGTATGGACAGTTCCATCAACAGCGCTGTCACAGCGGGTCTTTCGAGACGTTTTTGTTTTCATTTGTATTCCACTGGCGCTTGCAATCACGCATGGACGGAAACTCGGATATCGTATTGATCGCACTGTAATTCGTGATACGATTATTCTCGCAGCATTTGTCCTTCCATTCTATCTTGTTGGGTCATCACTCCCCAGTATTCGAGAGTATTATCCAATGTGGTCAACCACACTCGCGTTTGGAGACTTTCTCCCACATGTGATTCAACAGCTTATTATCGTTATTGCCGCAGAAACATACTATCGCGGGCTACTTTGCGTTGGTATCAGTGATGAGATTGGTCCAGTGAGTATTTTTATTAGCCCCATTATCTATGCGTTTCATCACGTTGGAAAGCCACCAATTGAATTACTCCTGTCCGGACCAACTGATATTCTGTTTGGCGCTGTTGATTATCATGCACAATCGCTACTTCCCTCAATCGTTGCTCATGGACTTGGATTGGTGTTGCTTGATTGGCTTGTGCTGCATGACCCAGTACTCCCGCCTGAGTTGGTATTAAGATTGCTTCGATGGCTCCCCATCCCGCTATGACTATAATAAAGACACATACACATGAGAATCGTCATGCATATTACATACAAACCAGTTATTATGATGCTATAGCCAAAGCAGGCTAATTGTTTCAGGAATCTTCCTTGACTCCAAAGCGGTATGTGAGGGGATATTAAGACCCTTTCATCACATCATAATCATATACAAAAAATAAAGACAAAAGATAGCATTGACGACCGTAATAAAGCACTGGTCAACTGCCTCGGGGTCAAGCCCCGAGGTATCCGCCTTGCTTCTTGATGAATAGTACAATTGAACTGTGATAGCAGCAGTATTTAGTACATACTCATCGCTAATCTCCTATCAATATCACGCGAGGCGACTGAGCTTGCAGAAAACGTAATATAAGATATCTTAGACAAGCTGCATAACTGCCTCACGAAGAGTGCTGTCGTCTTGGCGGATGTCACGGCGATAATGCATATACACTGCACCAAGTGGTGGCTGAATGACATACGCAAGCGCGATTGGAAGCACAGCCTCTGCCGGAGGGAATCCAGGGGCTGCGACGACTGCAACAGCAATTGAGAGATTTCGCATGCTTGTTGCATACACGAGTGAGACACCGCGTGCATCATCCAAAACAATTCGACCAAAGAACGCCCCGATAGCAAGAATAACACTGTAAAAAATGATGAGTGGAATAACCGTACTCATTGACGCAAGCGGGTCTGCGAGAATACTTTGTGATCGCATTGCCATTGCAATAAACACAATAAGCATAACACCGAGTGAGCTAATCCCTCCAAAGATTGGTTTGAATCGTTTGAATCCGCTGGTGCCATACCGGCGTAAAAGACCACTTCGGGTGAGCACGCCAGCGATCATCGGGACGACAACAATGAATGCAAGTTGCTGATACAGCGCCGAAGGGTCAAAGCCAACATTTCCTGGGATCAACACAGAAAGGTACAGCGGTAAAACGCCAACAGCCGCAAGTAAATTCACTGACATGGCTACTAACGCTGCCTCAAGATCCCCATCGGCAAGTCCTGTCCACGCGGCTGTCATGCCAGACGTTGGGATGAGCGCAATAAAGTATAGCCCAATCGTGTATTCAATCTGTCCAGTAAAGAAGAGACGCGAAAGACCCACTGCAAGTATTGGAGCGATTCCAAAGTTTATCAGAAGACTCACGACAATCACTGTTGCATGATGACGTATATTCACGATCTCACGAAGATCAATATTGATCATCATTGGGTATATCATGACAAATAACACCGGCACAACAGCGGCTCGTAACACTGATTTTGTCTCAGTGCCGGCTATCTGCCCGAATGCGAGCCCAAACAGTAATGATCCGATTACGACATAGATTAGATTCTCCTTCATCGCAGTGAGTGACTGTCGAATCATGACAAATCACCGGTCAAACCGAGTAAAATAGCCGATATTGAGCTATCATTGCTGTAGTATTGATACTGATATTGTATTGCATTACTGAGAATATACCTACAATACGACTGCAGATGCTGATCTATAATGCGGATATGAGCTATGTCCATCCTATCTATAGTATTGTGCTTGATACCCAAAACTGTTGAGTTGCTCACTGTTAGCATTGAGCGAATAATCTGTTGTTCGTGCTCATTGCAGTCAGCATCGAGACTCGTAGCCGTCTCTTTTGACATATAGTATCTCGCTTGGAGAATAACAAATACGCATTATTAGTTATCTCAGCGCTGTGATGTGCACATCAACAACCATCGATACTATTCAATTTCGGTTGATATTACCAAGGTCAAATATGAATTCTTCAGACATAATAGTAGTGAGGACATATTTCAGGTGAACGTATCAAAGGTTGCTTGCCGTCCGGCAGCAATTGTTGAGGCACGATGCAGACGTGCTGACGATATGGGCAGATGCTCACAAACACCATCGATTGCTTCATGCATTGTTTCTGATATCGCCGGTGTATCATCAAATGTATCGCGAACCGTTTCACGAACCTGCCAGACACCGACTGGTGCCCAATAATCTGCTGAGATGTGTCGAAGAATAAGCGCTTTTGCTCGACGTCCTCGCTGAGCGAGATGTTCAAGCACACCAAGACGAGCAGCGTGATATGCGCCTGCAGTTTCAGAGACATATTTTGTTCGTCCCTCTCGGCCTTCCCAATCAGTTGTTATTGCGGTTCCTGCCTCCGGTTTCGGATTCCAAATGCTCCCGGGGGCTTTCATTTCAACGAGTTCGTACTCCCACTCTCCAGGTGCAAGGATAACCCAGAACGCATTCCCAAGAAACGACTCACGATGTATTTCAACGCTATTGATATCTTGATTTGTCCGAATTCGACCGCGCAAGTAGCGTCCAATAACATCATCAACAGCAGTAATTGACCATCGGGTTGGGACGAGTCGGCGCTGATCAGTTCGCCCAAGTGCTCCTGCTGAGAGAATGGTGTTTATATCATAAATATCGAAATCCCGACGATAAAGATATGTAATCGCTCCCTCTGCGTTCCAGTCATCATCCGATATTGTCTTTTCGACTGCCCGTGGAACATGTGGATTTTCACTAAGGGTTGCGGATTCTGCTCGCGCTCTTGGTCCAACCGGTGTTGAAACATCTGCTGGATTCACATCAAAATCAATATTTGGACGATTCACAAGCCCGATTTCGACAGTTACCGGATGATCAGCAATGGCAATTTCACGTTGCGTCCCGAGAAATCCATCTCCATCCCACGTTTCTGCGACATTTGTGACCGGACGAGTTGTTGTTGAATTCAGTAATGATGCCCGCCGCTCGAAGACATCCGAAATTGAAATATCCTCATCGTACCATGTGTCCGATGTAATAAACTGACTTACGTCATCATTGTGCCCAACTGGTGAAAGGACACCTGTTGAGACATGCGGATAGTTTGATGTGCCGACAAAAATAGATGGAGAAACCCCACCATACAGTGAATCTCCCTGGACAGTCGACTCAAATCGATCCTGAAAATCATCGAGATACTCAACGATATCATATGACCGATTTTTGGCGAGTCGACGTCGTTCTGCCCGCTTATTTTGCTCAATATCCACATACTCATCTAGACGCATCAGTATTCATCGAAAATTAAAGAGCAAACAATATGAACGGTCCGACTACACTATCCGAATTCGTGGGCAACGTCAAAATATCAGCGTGCTAGGATATCAGCTTATCAATTCAATATATCGGATGGACTGGATTCTGAACGGTACGTGTCAGGTTGGAATCCCCATCGCCTCAATCTGTTCTTGATATCGATTCCGAATCGTCACCTCAGTCACTTGCGCAACATCAGCAACTTCCCGTTGTGTTTTTTTCTCATTACAGAGTAATGACGCAGCATAGATAGCAGCAGCAGCGTATCCTGTCGGTGATTTCCCCGAGAGAAGACCCTGTTCAGCCGTTGTCTCAATAATTTCATCTGCTTTTGATTGAACTTCTTTCGAGAGGTCAAGTTCTGAGCAAAACCGTGGAACATATTTCTTTGGATCAACTGGTCTCATTTCCAGACCAAGTTCCTGAGAGATATATCGATATGTTCGTCCAATCTCTTTTCGTTCAACACGCGATACCTCTGAGATCTCCTCAAGTGACCGAGGAATCCCTTCTTTTCGACAGGCGGCATACAATGCAGAGGTGGAAACACCCTCAATTGATCGCCCTCGGATTAGATCCTCACTGAGCGCTCGTCGGTAAATAACGGATGCAACCTCACGAACTGACCGTGGAACACCAAGTGCTGATGCCATACGATCAACCTCTGAAAGTGCAAACTGAAGATTCCGCTCGCCGGCATCTTTTGTTCGAATTCGTTCCTGCCACTTGCGCAACCGGTGCATCTGTGAGCGCTTCTCAGATGAGAGTGACCGCCCATAGGCATCCTTGTCTTTCCAATCGATTGTTGTTGTCAGCCCCTTATCGTGCATCGTTTTTGTCGTCGGTGCACCGACGCGGGACTTTGATTGCCGCTCAGAGTGGTTAAACGCCCGCCACTCAGGACCTCTATCGATTTGCTCTTCTTCAACGACGATACCTGTTGGCTCGTGTATAATCTCCCCATCCCCTGTACGAACGAGGTCTTTGTCGTCGACATTGTCAAGATCAATATCGTCAACAGCCTCATCCGTATTAGTATCCTCTTCCCGTTCGCCCTGCCATCGCGTTCGTTCACTATCTCGTTCCCGCTGGCGGGTGGACCGTGTCATCGCATTTTTATATTCGATATCTTGATTTACTTAAATCTTGGCTAAATTGCTGTATATCCATGTTCTGAGTGGGGTCATATCGCTCATATTATGTCCTAACGAACTGAGAAATCACATAAAGATAGCTGATTAACCGAGTATGTAATAATTGTGATAAGTATGAGACCACCGGACCGAACGGTTCTTTTCTGCGGTCGGCATACTATGCATATGCCAAGTGTGGACTGTGACCCAGGTGAAGCCCGTGAACGACTCACCGAGGCAGGCATCACGGTCATGGCTGGGAATACTGAGTATGAACGCTGGCGCGCTGAACGCGGTGCGGCGACGGCTGTTGCATATGATGAAACAGTTGTCGTTCAAGGGTCGCGTCCTGATGATCTATTGGGACTCCTTCGAGTTGACACCGGTGGTCGGGCACACGTGTATTTTGATGGGGCATGTCGAGGGAACCCGGGACCGGCGGCAATTGGATGGGTCCTTGTGACAAATGAGGGTATTATCGCTGATGGTGGTGAGGAGATTGGTAAAACAACCAATAATCGAGCGGAGTATGCCGCACTGGAACGTGCAATTGAAATGGCTCGTCAATATGGATTTACTGAGATTGATATCCGTGGAGATTCACAGTTAATTATTCGACAGGTGACTGGTGAATACGACACGAACGAACCAACACTACGCGAATATCGTGTTCGTGTCCGTGAATTGCTGCAAACATTCGATCGCTGGAGCATCGAACATGTTCCTCGCGACGTGAACAGTCATGCTGACAAACTTGCAAATGAGGCGTTTGATCATGGGTAAACGCGACCACGACCACGACCACGACCACGGTCAACAAGACGATGCAGAAATTACAG
>ERZ1034488.89-NODE-89-length-22228-cov-5.374059_pt1 | contig 22228 bp, 22 predicted proteins | sample MGYA00520646_ERZ1034488 | MGnify/ENA primary metagenome ERZ1034488 (study PRJEB33760, sample SAMEA4777686) | hypersaline lake metagenome | biome: hypersaline environment; feature: brines | place: Spain | collected 2012-08 | depth 0 m ...
TGTCGGGTTCATCCCACCCGTAAACGGGTGGGCTTTCTCCTTGTCGCTGCTGTAATCAGAAGGGGAATCATCCGGTCTGCCCGAGGAATCCTTTTGAACCAGCGTTTCGATATGTAGCTGACAACGCGCACCGTGGACCGGAGTGAGACACGGCCGTCGGGACTCACCGAGACGCTCGCCAGCGACGCGACCGGGCTCGTGGTTCACGCGCCGGGGATCGAGATCGCGGGGCAGTTCCCAGAGAGCGTGGCTGAGGAGGAGACGCTCCCCACGAATCCGACGGAGCCGACTGCGGTGGTCGACTTCTACGACGCCTGGCAGGCGGCCGACACGGAGACACGGGAGGCGTTCCAGACGTATCTCGACGGCGGTGGCGTGCCGGTGTTCGTCGCCGCGACGCCCCGCGAGTTCGACTGGTTATTCGCGGAGGGGACACTGTCGACGAACGTGTTGGGTGCGGTGTCGCAGGTGGTGCGGGTGCGGTTCGATCCCGTAGACGACATCCCGGCGGCCGTGGACACCGCCTCGGCGGCGGACAGGACGCTGGACTCGTCGGCTGTGTGGTCAGTGTTCGGCTCCTCTGGTGAGCCAGATCCGCGGTACGTGTACGAGGGGTACGAGATGGAGCGGTACGAGTCACCGCGGTTCGCCAACGCCGTCGGGGCGTACGAGCGGACGCTCGTGCCGCGTGCGGTGAAGACGGTGCCGCCGGAGGCTGACGATACGGACGTTTCCGGGATGTTGAGCTCGGTGGGGTCGAAAATCGGCCTCGCAGAGTTCTGGGGAGCGACGAAGGAATTAGTTACTGGGGCTGGAGTGGCAACTGGTGTCGTCGCAGGAACTGCCGCCTCGGGGCCAGTCGCGCCAATCGTCGGCGCGATCGGGCTGGCTGCGTTCCTGCGTCTCTCAGATTGGGACGACTCTATCACGGACGAGCGGTTGCTGCCACAGGCATTTGCGCCACACGAACGGGCACAGTTCGAGACAGCGATGCAACTCCCGCCTGGAACGATAGCGCGTCTCCGAACGCTGGGTGCGGGTGAGCTCCCCGACTCGGCGACGGACGATCTCGTCGACAACGAGGAGTTCGAGGCGGCTGTCGAGCGTCACGAGTCGGAATTAGAACAGATTCGGGGTCTCGTCGACGGGTTGCAGGGGTGGCGACGGGAGCGGTTGATCGGCGCGACGGACCCATTGGAGGAACTCGCCGCGCGCCTGGAGAACGAGGAGTCGAACGTGCTCGGCGAGCCGGTGTCGTTCGACGAGATCCCCTACGAGGTGCAGCGTGACGCGGCCGCTGACGGTCCGGACGACAGGCGGGCGGCAGTGACGCAAGCAGTCTCGGAGTCGGAGCTGGTGGTGTTGTCCGGGCCACGCGGCACCGGGAAGACGACGACGGCGTACCGCGCCTTCCGCGAGTTGGCCACGGAGTACGAGATTCGGCTCGGACGGTTCGCGTACGACAGTGCCAGCGAGGTGAAGGAGGCGCTCGAAGCGGTGACAGACGAGACGTTGTTGTTCCTCCAGTATCGGAGCGGGGAGTACACCGTCCGGGACGACAGACATCTCGAAGACGTGCTTCGGTTCCTCAATGACGGCGTCTGTTCGCGAGTGGTGATCGAGACCCGCAGCGAGGAGAGCAACGAACTCGACGAGGCGATGCCGACGCAGGGATCGGACACACGTCACGCACTGTGGAACGACAGAGAGACAGTCGAGTTCTCGAGGTTCGGCACCGACTCAGCGAGCATCCGCACGATTGCGGAGTGGGCACTCGACACCGCTGGGTACGACGGCGACGAGGCGGCACGCGAGGAGACGATCAGCGACGTGCGCCGGCTCGCCGAAGGGAGTCCGGAGTTCGTCAAGATTGCCGCGCGGTTCGCGGCACGAGAGGGTCGCTCGCTCGCGGAGATCGACACGCAGGACGAACTGGTCTGGAAGGACGTGCGCGCCGGGTTGAACACCAACCGCGACACGCAGGAACGACGGGTGTTACAGCGACTCGCCGCGTTCGGACAGGTGACGACCGCGGAGCTACGGGAGATGGTCGACCGCCCGACTGAGGTGATCGACACGTTAGAAGGGTACCTTGCGGGGAGCGTGACCGACGACGACGTAGTCGATCCGTCCGAGGAACTGTGGCGGCTGTCGCCGTCAATCTATGGGCGTGTCCTGTTCCAACGGTTCGTGTTTGAGGGTGAAGCCGACTCCAGGCTGTTCGATCGATTGTTGCAGGATGCGCGCGAGGGGCCAGATGGTCTGTTCTCGCGGTTAGCTGGAGCGGTGAGCGTCGTGTTCGGGACTGCGACCGAGTCCGACGATGAACAGTTGTGCGACGATGTTCGAGAGCGGGCAGAGACAATCGTCGAGCGGGTAGACGGGTGTACGGACGACGACGAGGTGTACTTCCTCGTGGTGCGGCAGCTCCTGTTCGCTGGGGTGCCGTTAGCTGCTGACTCGCTCGATGCAGGTCAACTCGTCGAGGGAGCACCGAGAGACGCCGCAGAGTTCGATATAAACTCATCGACAGTGGTACAAAATCTGTGTGCGTACCTCCTCTCAAACGGCCTCGAAAGGGGGAGAGAGCCGGACGAAGTGACCAACCTCGGGACGCAGATCGCCGCGAGCGGTGAGTTCGATCCCGAACTGTTTCTGGAGAACGTCTACGCGATGGCGCTCAAGAAGTTGGCGGACGACTACAGCACAGACGACACTCACGTCGTCGACTGGGTCGACACACTCGACACCCTCGCTCGCGACGCCGCCACCGACTTCGATCCCGAACTGTTTCTGGCGAACGTCTACGCGATGGCGCTCAAGAAGTTGGCGGACGACTACAGCCCGGACGACGCCCGTATCGCCGACTGGATCGACACACTCGACAGCCTCGCCCGCGACGCCGCCACCGACTTCGATCCCGAACTGTTTCTGGAGAACGTCTACGCGATGGCGCTCAACAAGTTGGCGGACGACTACAGCCCAGACGGCGACACAATTCCCGCGTGGATCGAACGGATCAACAAGGCCAGCCGAGACGCTGCGGAGGAGCTAGACACTGATGTGACGAAGTTCATAAGAAAGAGCTACGAATTTGCACTTCGTCAGATGGCAGACAACCACGCCGTCGATTCTGTTCGCCCGTGGCTCACGCGGTTTGAGGCGATGCTCCACCGTGACGACGCGCTCGCGACAGAGATTCGTCAGGGGTACCGGAGCTTCGTCTCGATTTTCTATCAGGACTCACTTCCACAGCAACGGTTCGAAGGCTGGAGTCGGTTCTTCCTGAACCTCTACCTCAGGGTCGTTGACTACGGCGCCCCGTCACTGCGATTCCGGCGGTACGCGCGAATGGCAACTGGCGGTGCATTGCTCGGTTATGCACAGTACGCCAACGCACTCCACGAGTTCGCTGCTGGCCGACTTGACCACGACGACCTCGCGCGTGAGTCTGCAGGGTTTCTCAACATGACGTCAGGACTTTCCAACCAAGTGGCACAAACCGCAGTCGCACTAGTCGCCCACGAACTCCGACACGTTGACGCCGACCTCAACACGACACTTCCGGCGATCAGACAACGCCTCCGTTCGGAACACGAGAACGGCCAGATGGCAGGCCGTTGGCGGGCACACTTCGCTGGCGAGTGGCCGACCCCGGCGATTCCGCGGTATCCAGACACCGACAACTAATGACACGCACCACCCACGTCCCCCACACGAATTGTGTAGCCACGCCAGTAATCTGAAATCATCCAACACTGTTAAGACGAACTAGGCGGAACTGACGAGTACGACACTGCGCGGGGATCGTCGTGAGAACGGCGAGGGTGCTAGGGACACCCTCACCTCGACAGTGTCGTGCGAGGTTACACGACATGTGTGCGAACGATTCTCCGTCACAAAAGCGTGACGGCGCGACGAGCGGACAGTGCGACCAGCCAGAGCCAGCAGCCCTGTGTGCGGACTACGCCGACAGCGCCGCGGCGATCCGGGAGAGCCCGTTGCCGGCCACCCGGCGTGCGGCGCTCGCGGACCAGTGCGCACAGACACGGGCGACACTCGCCGCCGAGGGTGCCGTCTCGCCGGCGGCGGTGGTGACCCTCGTCGGGGTCGTCGCGGAGGCCGTCGCAGACGTGCAGTCGGCGACGGTGGTGCGAGACGACGCCGCACTCCCGACCGAGCGGCCGGTGGCTGCAGGTGGATCGGCGGCGGAGTACACCTTGACCGTCGCCGAACGCGATGCGTCTCTCGACGCGCTCGCCGACCTGCTGTTCACCGCCGTGGACACACCAACACGCGAGAGCGACGTGACGCCCGACGCGCAGACTGACTGATCCGGTCCGGCGCCACTGCGGCACGGCGCGGCGGTGTGAGCCACTCTGGGGCTACGCCCCCAGACGTACCGCTCCGACGACTCTTCTGTACCTCCAACGGTCGGTGTCGTGGCGAGGCGTCACCCGCGCACCGGGCGCAGCCGGTCGTAGGCACGCAGCGTGCTCCGAGGAAGCCCACGACCACGAAGTATACACTCCCCGGGCGTTTCACTCGCACCCGAGATGAACCGGCGAACCCTCCTCGCGACACTGGGCGGTGGTGTCGCGGTCGCGACCGGTGGCGTCGTCGCACTCCGTCCGGCGACAGTCGTCGACGGCCGACGGGCCGACGGCGAGCCAATCGCGGTGGACCGAACACTCTCAGACGAGTCCGTCGACTACTACCCGTCGAACAGCACGGTTCGGTGGGCCAAGCGGACCGATCCGTCCCAGCCGGGCGACTACCGGACGGAGTCGTTCCGCGAGTACGCGGACAGGGAGTGTGCGAGCGTGGCCAGCGACGCCGCGGAGACGACCGTGCGTGACCGCCTCGACGGCTCCGTCGAGGGGGTCACAACGAGTGTCAGTAGCGAGTTCTTCGGGACCGCCGTGCGCGTCGTCGCGCAGACGGTCCGAGACGGGCGGGGAGACCCCTCGTCGACGCCGAGTGTCTCGCTCACGGAACTCGCCGCGGTCGCCCCGAAGACCGTCCGGGCGACGGTCCGTCTCGACGACGCCGACCACAGGCGGAACGTGCCCGTCTTCGTCGACACGACAACCGTCACGCGAGCGTAGAACCGGCAGCCGTCGTGTCCGCCAACTCGTCACCCGAGACACACCGGTGAGACGCGTCGCTCCGCGGTACAGTTCCGAGAGAAGTGAGACCGAACGTGTGGTAGCCGTCTCGCCGGCGGCGGTGGTGACCCTCGTCGGGGTCGTCGCGGAGGCCGTCGCGGACGTGCAGTCGGCGACGGTGGTGCGAGACGACGCGGCCGGCGAGCCGGCGAGTGCCGCCGGCGCGGAAGCGTACGTGTTGACCGTCGTCGAGCGGGACGCCTGCCTCGGGGTGTTGTCGGAGCTGTTGTTCACCGCGGTCGACACGCCGACGGGCGAGTAACGCGCGAACTGACGCGGCCGTGGTGTGACACGACGGGGATATTATTTTTTGAGACCCACAGATGCTGACAGCCGTAACTGCTTTTGCAACACAACTTCAACACACGGTATGGCGGAGACAGAGAGTACACCCGAAAAGAAGACAGTCAATATCCGCATGACCGAGACATTTCTCGCAGATGTTGATACAGCTTGGAAAGATCTCGGCTACAATAGCCGGAGTGAGTTCGTCCGAGATACGTTACGGGATGCAGTCAAACACCCAGAGTTCAACCGCGCCGATCTGAAGGCAATGCTGGCCGGTGAAGTCGAGATTCAGCAGGGGCGTACGCATACAGCCGAAGAGATAGAGGAGTCCGTACAAGGAGAGTAAATGTCGAGAGAAGACTGGCGGTGGGAGTTTACCGAGACAGGTCGACGAGACCTTGAGGATCTCGGCGAGTACGCGCGTGAACGAATTGTATCGAAGTTGGACGAAGTTGTCACCGATCAGTGGCGGGAGCCAACTGACTATCTTGAACCCCTCACTGGTGTACCACACCGGAAACTCCGCGTCGGAGCGTTTCGGCTAGGGTGTCGTGTCGATCAGTCAGAGCAAGTATTGTACGTCATGCGGGTCAGACAGCGTGGCGGCGACGCTTATCGTAGTGACGATGATTGACTTCGAGATCAACAGGAGCTGATTTGTCGCCGGCTGAGTCTTGACGGGGTGTGCTGTGTTATTTGTAACTACTGTAGTTGTCTGTGTCTATCATCGCCACCGGCTCGAAGTCGTCGAACGCGCCGTACTCTTGGGATGTCTCGACAGCGACAGTCCCGTCGACCACGCGACATACAAGAGTAGCATTCGGTTCAATGTCGAACCGACAGCAGATAGCGTCGGGAACCGAGATCGTCCAGTCGTCACTGATCCGCGTTTTCTCGGTCGTTGTACGGAACGATATCGCGTCATGTCATTTAGCATCTCCGACGACACCCTGTTTCGAGTGAGTCGCGTTGTCGTCAGTTCGAACAGCAGCGTGGATCAGCACAGTCGTATTACGAAATCCCAACTCGTTCATAAGACGGCACTTATCACCGCGCCGTCGCCACCCTCGGTGTGGTCGTCTCGTTGCGAGACTCACTCGATCTGCCGCCGGCGAACCTCCTGAAGTACTATCTCTACAAGTCGACGGAGGCGGTGGAGTTCTACCGCCCGATCATGTACCTCTTCTTTCTCGGACAGGGGCTCACCTTCACCCAGATCGCCGCGCTGGAAGCGATCTACAACCTGACGACGCTGGCAGGCGAGATCCCCACGGGCTACCTCGGCGACCGACTCGGGCGGCGCAACAGCCTCCTGGTCGGGACCACGATTGTCTCCCTCACGCTGGTCGGGATTGGCCTGTCGGGGTCGTTCTGGGCGTTCGCGGCGTTGTACGCCTGTTGGTCGATGGGGTACAACTTCCGGTCGGGCAGCGAGGACGCCTGGCTGTACGACACGCTCACCGACGACCGCTCGGAGGATCGGTTCGCACACGTCCGGGGACGCGGGGAGTCGGTCGCCCTGGCGGTCGGTGCCGGCGCGGCAGTCACCGGTGGGTATCTCGGCAGCGTCGATCTGTCGTACCCGTGGTTCGTCGCCGCCGGCGTGACCGCAGCCGGGGTGGGCGTGCTCGTGACCGTCGAGGAGTCCGAGACGTACGAAACGCAGACCACGACACCCAGTTTCCGTCGGACGCTCTCGATTGTCCGGGAGACGATCACACAACAGAACGTCCGGGCGTTCGTGGTGTACTACTACGTGCTGTACGCGGCGACGACGTATCTGGTGTTCGTGTTTCTCCAACCGATCTTCGAGACGGTCGTCACAGATGTCGGCGTCGCGGCGTCGGCAGTGGAGTCACTGCTCGGGTGGTTCTACGCGGCGTACAGCCTCTTCGGTGCCGGCCTGAGCTACTACACCGGCGCGATCCGCGACCGGGTGGGGCTGCGGCGGTGGTTTCGCTGGCTCCCGTTCGTCGTCGGCGGGGCGTTGTTGGGCAGCTACTTCCTCCCTCTGCTGGCGCTGCCGGCGTTCCTGTTGATTCGCGGGCTCTCGGACGTGACACGGTCGTTCGCCGGGCAGTACGTCAACGACCGTGTCGAGACGGTGGGGCGTGCGACCGTGCTCAGCGCGATGGCGATGGTGAGCGGGCTCGCGGTCGTCCCGTTCCAACTCGGGAGCGGGGTCGTCTCGGATGTCGTCTCGCCGTTGTTCGCGCTCGCCGTCGCTGGCGGCGTGTTGATCGTCGGGTCAGCCGGTATCCTGCTGTGGGAGCCACCGATCGAAGCATGACGGAGTTCACACTGTAGCGAACCCACATCGTGACGACACACCCTCCGCTCACGGACTACAACGGGGCGAAAAGAAACGCGAGTCGTCGGTCGGCGCAGCCGGTACGACGGGTCAGTGTGGTGAGCGTGACCGAACGCGAGTTACATCGCGCCGCCCATGCCACCCATACCGCCCATGCCGCCCATGCCGCCGCCAGGCCCGCCGGCACCCTCGTCGTCACCCTCGGTCGAGAGGTCGTCTGCTGCGATGATGTCGTCGATTTTCAACACGAGATTCGCCGCCTCGGCGGCAGACGACAACGCCTGTTCCTTCGAGTGGGCCGGCTCGACGACACCCGCATCCAAGGTGTCCTCGATCTCGGAGGTGAACACGTTCAGGCCGGCGCGTCCGCGGCCGTCCTCGTGGGCCGCACGCAGGTCTACCAACGTGTCGATTGCGTCCAAGCCGGCGTTTTCGGCGAGCACGCGCGGCACGAGTTCCAACGAGTCGGCGAACGCCTCGACGGCCAGCTGTTCGCGCCCCTCGACGGAGTCCGCGAAGTCACGGAGCCGGCGCGCGAGTTCGACCTCGACGGCACCGCCGCCGGGGAGCACACGCCCGTCGGAGACGGTCGTCGAGACGACGTCCAGCGCGTCCTGGAGCCCGCGCTCCAGTTCGTCGACGACGTGGTCGGTGGAGCCGCGCAGGAGGAGCGTCACGCCGTGGGCCTTCTCGGCGTCGGACTCGACGTAGAACAACTCGTCGTCCGCGTCACGCGTGACCGTCCCGCTTGCGACGTTCGCCCCCGTAGCGGAGCTGAGATCCGAGACGATCCCGGTGTCGAGCAGGTTCGCGAGGAACTCCAGGTCGGACTTCTTCGCGCGCCGCACCGCGAGGATTCCTTCCTTCGCGAGGTAGTGTTGTGCGAGGTCGTCGATCCCCTTCTGACAGAAGACGACGTTCGCGCCCGTCGCGGCGATCTGGTCGACCTTCTCCTGCAGCTGTTGTTCCTCCTGGTCGAGGAACTGGTCGAGCTGGTCGGGCGACTCCAGGTTCACCTGGGTGTCGACATCCGTCTCTTCGACCTCGACGGGTTCGTTGAGCAGGAGCACCTGCGCGTCCTCGACTTCGCTGGGCATGTCGTCGTGGACCGGGTCCTTGTCAACGACTGCACCCGCCAACAGCTCCGACTCGCCGGCGCCGCGGCCGGTCTGGGTCTCGATTTTTACACTGGCGAGATCGACGATGTGTGACCCGTCGTCGGCCTCGACAGTGACACCCTCAACGGCGCGGTAGACGAGATCCGCGAGCACGTCCTTCTCCAACTCCGCGCCCTTCCCGGTCATCGAGGTCTCGGCGACCTTCCGGATCGTCTCCTCGTCGCTCGGCTCGACCGTCTCGGCGATCTCGTCGACCTGTTCACGGGCGTGGTCTGCCGCCAGGTCGAACCCGCGGATCACCGCCGACGGGTGAATCTCCCGTTCGAGGAGTTCCTCGGCGTTCTTCAGGAGTTCCCCGGCTGTCGCGACGGCCGTCGTCGTCCCGTCGCCGGCCTCGTCCTCCTGGGTCTCGGCAACCTCGACGATCATCTCGGCGGTCGGGTTGTCGATGTCCATCTCGGTGAGGATCGTGACGCCGTCGTTCGTGATCGTCACGTCGCCCATCGAGTCGACGAGCATCTTATCCATCCCCTTCGGTCCGAGGGTGGAACGTACCGACTCCGCGACAGCACGCGCCGCAGAGATGTTGTACTCCTGGGCGTCCTGGTCTTTCACTCGCTGGGAGTCCTCACCCATGATGATCATGGGCTGACCCTGCATTCGCTGGCTCATACTCGTCTCGAATGTGGTCGTAGTTCTATATAAACCTTTGGATCTCGTCGTTCTCGAAGCCCGTCGCCGTCTCCGTTCCCGTCGCGGAATCCGCCTGTTCGCGGGCGGTTATCGGTGTGTGGCGGTGTCACACGCACCCCGTTCATCTGCTGCCGGTGGCCCGTCCAACCCGGTTTTAAATATCCCTCGCGGCGTGGGAACCGCCACAACGTTCATTACCGTGTGAACTGTTGTCACAGGTGGCGATGCCAGACACGAAACGTGGTCGCGAACGGAAGGGGCGGAAGAAACGGGAACAGCTCGAACACCGGCTCGCTCGCCGCGAGGTAGAGAGCCGTGGTGAGTCCGGCGAGCTCCCCGAGTACCCACCGGATGATCTCGACTCCGAGTTCGTCGACCCTGAGGCGGCCGACAACTACAACTGACCGCGGTCGCCGGTCACTCTTCTGTCGCGTCACGCAGCTCCGACAGCGACGGCTCCAACCGCGACAACGCCGCGTCGGCGTCCATGTACCCTTGTTCGTACTCCCCGTACACCGTGTCGGCCTCCGCCAGAAACGCCTCGACGGCCTCCTCTAACTCTGTCATCGGCGCTGGTTTGCACCACACTCACGTCTCTGTTGCGGTCTCGGGACAGCGGTGGTGGGGACGAACCGTGTTTCGGCCGGTGTGACTGTGCGAAGTGAACTTGTTTGCAGGGTGATGTCGCCGGTCTGTGGTGTCCAGGCGTGACACGCTCGGTGCGGTTGGAGTGGCGACAGTCGTCGCCCTCGCCGGCTGTGCCGGGCTCGAAGAGACGACCAGTGACACGACCGAGTCTGATGGAACGACCGACCAGCCGGGGACGACCCGGTTCGTCGTCCGGCTCCGAGGGCCGTCGACGGACCGAGAGCTGTTCACCGAGCACGGTCTCGCGACTGTCGGCGACATCCAACAGTTTGAGGGTGGCCAGTGGGGGTTCTCGGCACAGCTGAGCGACGCCGCGGCCGAGCGGCTCTCGGAAGGGTTCCGGACGGTCGGCGTCGCAGACGACCCGTCTGGGTTCCAACTCCAACTCCGGGTGAACGGGGAGACACGCAGGGAACTCGGGGTTCAGTCGTCGTTCGCGGAGGCGGTCGCGAGCGAGTCGTACGACGGGAGTTTCGTCTTCACATTCGAGACGGAGGCGACCGCGAGAGAGGTGCAGACTGTGGCCGACAGCGGGTAGTGGCGTCCGAAAACCGAACCACAAGAAACTCAGTCTGCGGCGTGTTCGTAGACGAACGCCCGGAGCAGTTTCCCGGCCAGCGCGGCCGCCTGTCCGTCGTCGCGGTCGTTCACCTCGACGGCGTCGACGCCGACACAGTGTGGTGCGACCGCGCGGACGACCCGGTGCATCTCGCGGGGCGTCAGTCCGAACGGCTCCATCGTCCCCGTCCCCGGGGCGTACGCCGGGTCTGCGCCGTCGATGTCGACAGAGAGGTACACCGACCCGGAGAGTGACGGCTCCCAGTCGGCCACCTCGCCGGGCGGGACGACGGTCACGTCCGGGGCGTCTGCACGCTCCCACTCCGCCGGTGACCCCGTCCGCGCACCGAGGATCACGACCCGGTCGACGGTCGGGTGGTCACCGTCCAACCCGTCGAGCATCCGGCGGGTGACACAGGCGTGGCTCAGGGGGTTGCCGTCGTAGTCGTCCCGGAGGTCGAGATGAGCGTCCAAGATCACGACCGTCGACGGCGCCGTCGCTCGGACACCCGCCCAGGAGACAGTGTGTTCACCGCCGACCGTCACCGGGACGGCGTCGTCGATGACGGCCGCCCGGAGTTCCGCAGTCAGGTGATCGAGGTAGTCGGCGGTGTCGTCCCACGCCGCCACGTCGCCGGCGTCGTGGACCGCCAACTGCGAGAACTGAGTGTCGGTGTGGTGGTCGTAGTCGTCGAACGTCTCGGCGAACCGCCGGACCCTGTCGGGGCCAAACCGGGTGCCGGGCTGAAACGTCGTCGTCGCGTCCAACGGGGCGCCAACGACGACGTACGACGCCGCCGCCCGGTCGGCGGTCGCGCCGGGGAACATCACGTCACCCGACGACTTTCCGCTGGCCCTCGTAGTCGAGGAACTCGATGTTCTGGTCGGCTTCGAACTCCTCGTCGTCCGGCGCGAGCATCGTGAACGTGTCGTACGTCTCCAGATCCATCACCTGCACCTCGTCGCCGTCGATGGAGACGACCTGCCCTTGTTTCCGTTCGACGATCGGCACCCAGATCTTCGCGTCGACCGGCTGTGAGAGACTCTGTTTCTTCCCGTCGAAGACGCCCTCCGCCTCGATCCGTGCCTTCGCACTGCCGTGTTTCCCCGGCTTCGCGGTGCTGTAGCCGTTGATCTCGCAGGGTGTGTCGTCGATCATCACGTAGCTCCCCTCCTGGAGTTCGCGAACCTCCTTCTGTTCTCGTGGCATACTGTGTCTGTTCCGCCGGCGGTAGCATAAACGGTTTGATACCGCGAGCGCCGGCTCGGCGGCGAGAGCGACCGGGCCGTTTTTCTACACCCCTCGCCAACCGCAGGGTGTGCTCGCCGCCGAGCTCCACTGTCACTCCGAACTCTCCTACGACGGGCGTGACGCGGTCGAACTCCTCGTCGAGCAGGCGGCCGCCGTCGGGCTGGACGTGCTCGCCGTCACCGACCACGACGAGATCGACGCCAGCCGCGAGGCGGCGACGCTCGCCGAGGAGTACGGGCTCGTCGGCATCGTCGGCACCGAAGTCTCCAGTGCCGCCGGCCATGTGCTCGGGTTGGGTGTCTCGGAGGCGGTGCCCCCCGGACTCCCGTTCGACGAGACGCTCGACAGGATTCACGACGCCGGCGGCATCGCGGTCGTCCCGCACGCCTACCAGAAGTCACGCCACGGCGTCGCGCCACACATCGCCGACGAACAACTCGCCCGAGCGGACGCCATCGAGGTGTTCAACTCCCGACTGCTCACGGGTCGCGGGAACCGCCGTGCGGAGGCGTTCGCGCTCGATCAGGAACTCCCGGCCGTCGCCGGCAGTGACGCCCACGTCTCGGAGATGGTCGGTCAGGCGATCACACAGATCGGGACGGACGACCGTTCCCCGGAGGCCGTGTTGGCGGCAATCCGGGAGGGCCACACGAGTGTCGTCGGCCGCCGCACCCCGTGGCGTGTCTCCTTCCGACAGGCCGCCGGCGGGGCGAAACGACGAGTCCTCCGCCGACTCGCCGAACTGCTGTGACCCCAGACGACTCACTCGACGGCGCGACCCAGTCGACGGTCCGGGCGGCGCTGGCCGACGCGACACCGTTGCCCGGCACCGCCGGCTTTGCGGGGCTGTGTGACGATGTGCTCGTCCGTGACGTGCTCGGCCGACGACCGGTGTTCGTCGACGACGCCGACCCCGAACGGTGGGCGTTCGCGCCCGACAAGTTGACCGACCCGCAGCTTCTCCCCGCCGGCTGTCGACTCCCGCTGGGGGAGCCGGTCGGGGCCGCCGAACGGATCTGGTCGCTCCCGGACCCCGACCCCCGTCCGACCGACGAGGCGGTCGCGGCCGTCGGGAGGGCCGTCCGTGAACACACACTCGCCGGCACTGGCGACGAGACGGGCACGGTCACCTCGGAGGGAGACACGCCCGCAGTCGCCTTCTCCGGCGGAGTCGACTCGGCGGTCGTCGCCGCCGGACGGCCGACGGCGCCGTTGTACGTCGCCGGCTTCCCCGACTCTCACGACGTGGCCGCCGCTCGTGAGGCGGCGGCTGCGATGGGCCGTGATCTCCGGTGGGTCGAGATTGACCACGGCGATCTCCGGCGGGCGGTGCCGGCCGTCGCGGCCGCGACCGGGCGGACGAACCCGATGGACCTCTCGATCGCCGTTCCCTTGTTTCTCGTTGCCGAGCGGGCGGCCGCCGACGGTCACGGTCGACTCGTCGTCGGGCAGGGTGCCGACGAACTGTTTGGCGGCTACGCGAAGGTGACCGACCCCGCGAACGACGACCGGGTTGACGCGACGACCGTCCGGGGTGCGCGCCGCGAGACGGTGTTGTCGCTCCCCGATCAACTCCCGCGTGACGTGTTGACACTCCGTGCTGCGGGTGTCGAGCCGGTCGCGCCGTTTCTCCACGACGACGTGATCCGGGCGGCGCTCCGGCTCCCGGGTGACGCGCTCGTCGACGGCGACCGGCGGAAGGTGGCGCTCCGTCGGGCCGCAGACGGGATCGTCCCCGAGACGGCGCGGCGTGCCGACAAGAAGGCCGTCCAGTACGGCACCTACGTCTCCCGAGAACTGGACCGACTCGCCCGGCAGGCGGGGTTCAAACGCCGGATGGACGACCACGTCGGGCGGTACGTCCGGGCGCTCGTTGACGGTGATCTGGAACGAGCGTGATACCTGCGGTCGTCAGGCAGACTCGACGGCCTCGATCGCCGCCATCCCGATCTCGACGGTGTCTGACTCCAAGTCGCTCGCGCGGAGTTCCGAGGCCGTGTACCAGTTCCACGCCGCGGGCGGCTCCTCGCCGTCTGCAGGGTTGATCTCCCGGCTGTCGACACGCGCGAAGAACACGTGGTCGACGTGTTGGTGGCCGACCGTGCCGTCGCTGTGGACGTTCACGTCGTACAACATCGTGTGTCGCGGCGTCGGGAGCGTCTCCCCGTTGGGTGCCGCGACACGCTCGGTGTCGTCGACGAGTGTCGGCTCCAACCCGGTCTCCTCGCGAACCTCGCGGAGTCCGGCCTCGTGTGGCACCTCGTCGCGCGCCAGATGTCCGCCGGGCGGGATCTCGATCCCGAGTCCGGGGTGGTGGTGCAGGGCGACCGCGCCGTCACAGACGACGTAGACGGTGGCGGTGTGGTGGCGTGTCGTCTCCACGTTCGGGGGTGGCGGGCGAACGTAATCGCTCTTTGGATCGCCGGGAGAAGATTGGCGTAGTTTCGAACCGAACCGACGTTTCCGAGCCAACACGCCACACGTCCCACCGGCCCGCCTACGGCATCTGGACCTTCTCTTCGGCCTCCAACAGCTCGTGGTAACGGTTGCGGATCGTCACCTCGGAGATGTTGGCAACCTCGCTCACCTCACTCTGGGTCACCTTCTCGTTGGTGAGGAGGGAGGCGGCGTACACCGCGGCGGCCGCGAGCCCGACCGGGGACTTCCCCGAGTGGACGCCCTGTTCTTTCGCCGTCGACAACAGCTGTCGGGCGCGACGCTCCGACTCCTCGGACAGTTCCAGATCCGACGCGAACCGCGGCACGTAGCTCTCCGGGTCGGCCGGCTGGATCTCCAGGTTCAGCTCGCGGACGATGTACCGGTAGGTGCGGGCGATCTCGTCTTTCTCCACCCGCGAGACGTTGGCAATCTCGTCGAGCGAGCGCGGCGTCCCCGCCTGCCGGGCCGCGGCGTACAACGACGACGTGGAGACACCCTCGATGGACCGCCCCGGCAGGAGATCCTCGTCGAGCGCACGGCGATAGATCACGCTGGCGGTCTCCCGGACGTTCTCCGGCAGTCCGAGCGCGGAGGCCATCCGGTCGATCTCACCCAACGCCTGCTTCAGGTTCCGTTCCTTCGAGTCGCGGGTGCGGAACCGCTCGTTCCAGGTGCGGAGCCGTTGCATCTTCTCCCGCTGGCGGCTGGACAGCTGCTTCCCGTAGGCGTCCTTGTCCTGCCAGCCGATGTTGGTCGACAGCCCCTTGTCGTGCATCATGTTGGTCGTCGGCGCGCCGACACGGGACTTCTCGTCTTTCTCCTTGGCGTCGAACGCGCGCCACTCCGGCCCGCGGTCGATCTCGTCTTCCTCGACGACCAGCCCACAGTCTCGACACAGCGTCTCACCGCGCTCGGAGTCGTTCACCAGGTTCCCGCTGCACTCGGGACACTCCAACTCCTCCGACTGTTCTTCCTCCTCCGACTCGTCTCGCTCGGACTGGCGGCTGCGGGCTCGCTCGTTCGTGTAGTTACGGACGTTTTCACTCATATTTGGCTGATGGGATGGTGCCGCGGGAGAGAAACCGTTCCCCTCCGTGTTTCACCGTAGACAAATACTGGGCCGACAGCCGTATTAATCTGACGCATTTTTTCTCTTTCGACGTACGTTGTAATTGCCAGACGGCGTCGGGCCGTTTCTGATGGTTACAAGAGAATTTCGGACGGGTGTGATACGCGGGCCAGCCCCCCCGCAGTCGGGCGGTTCTGTTCGGGTGGTCGGACCGGATCGTTCGCGACCTTGGGGGGTCGACCGCGCCCCACAGCCCGGACCGGCGCCATCGAAACGCTTACTCGCGGTCCCGGCGACGCTGTGGGTATGAGCGAGACGCCCGACGGCACCGACGACTCTGTCGGCGCCGACGACGTGCGACACGTCGCCGAGTTGGCGCGCGTCGACTTGGCCGACGAGGAGGTCGCCGAGTTCGCCGACCAGTTCGAGGAGATTCTGGACTACTTTGCCGCCTTAGACGAGGTGCCGGAGACGGACGCCGACGCCGAACTGGTGAACGTGATGCGGGCCGACGAGGTTCGCGAGGGGCTCTCACAGGCGGCGGCGTTGTCGAACGCGCCCGACTCCGAGGGTGGGTACTTCCGTGGCCCGCGGGTGTCGTAGATGTCCGACGACGAGTTCGACGCCTTCCTGACGGAGACGGAGCTGTCGGGTGCCGACGACGGGCCGTTGGCCGGCCGGACGGTCGCGGTGAAAGACAACATCTCGACGGCCGGTGTCACCACCACCTGCGGATCGGCGATGTTGGCCGACTACGAGCCGCCGTTCGACGCGACGGTGGTCGAACGGCTCCGTGAGGCGGGTGCGACGGTCGTCGGCAAGACGAACATGGACGAGTTCGGGATGGGTGGGACCACCGAAACCTCCGCGTTCGGGCCGACGAAGAACCCCGTCGACCCCGACCGGGTGCCCGGCGGCTCGTCGGGTGGCTCCGCGGCCGCGGTCGCCGCCGGCGCCGCCGACCTGGCGTTGGGGTCAGACACCGGTGGGTCGGTCCGCAACCCCGCCGCGTTCTGTGGTGTCGTCGGGATCAAACCCACCTACGGGCTGGTGTCCCGGTACGGGCTGATCGCGTACGCCAACTCACTCGAACAGATCGGCCCCATCGCCGACACGGTCGAAGGCGCCGCCGCACTGCTGGACGTGATCGCCGGCCCGGACGAACGCGACGCCACCACGCGCTACGACGCCGCCGACGGCGGTCCCGAGGAACACCCCGCAGAGACGACCAGCTACGCCGACGCCGCGGACGGTGATGCCGACGGGTTCACTGTCGGTGTTCCGACGGAACTCGTGGAAGGCGCCACAGAGCCGGTGCGGGAGACGTTCCACGCCGGACTCGACGCGCTGCGTGACCGCGGTGTCGAGACCCGCGAGGTGTCGCTCCCGTCGGTCGAACACGCTGTCCAGGCGTACTACGTGATCGCGATGAGTGAGGCCTCCTCGAATCTCGCGCGGTTCGACGGCGTCCGGTACGGCGAGTCCGGCGACGGCGGGGACTGGAACGAGTCGTTCGCCGCCGCCCGCGAGGCCGGATTCGGGCCGGAGGTGAAACGCCGCATCCTACTGGGGACGTTCGCGCTGTCGGCGGGCTACCACGACGAGTACTACGAGAAGGCACAGGACGCCCGCGCCTGGGTGAAACAGGACTTCGACGAGGCGTTTGCGGAGACGGACGTGCTCGCGACGCCGACGATGCCCGTGGTGCCGCCGGAACGCGGCGAGAGTCTCGACGACCCGCTCCAGTTGTACCTGATGGACGCCAACACCGTGCCGGTGAACCTCGCGAACCTCCCGGCGATCTCGGTGCCGGCTGGCACCGCCGACGGACTGCCGGTCGGCTGTCAGTTCGTCGGCCCGAGCTTCGGGGAGGCGGCGGTGATCCGGGCCGCCAGCGCGTTGGAAGCCGCCGTCGAGTGAGTCGTTGTCGGGTTGCTCGTTTCGATTCAGCTCCGGTGACCGGAACACACTTTGAGCCGGACGTGAAGGTGTCAGACATGTCGGATACGCTCTGGCGGCTCCTCAGTCCCGAGGTGTTTGCCGTCTCGACGTTCGGGTTCGTCACGACGCTGCTGGTGGTCGGCGGGGGGCGGGCCGCGTTGCTCGTGGCCGTTGTCGGGTGGTTCCTGCTCACACCACTGTCTGCGGTGCTCAGAGAACTCGCAGAGGAGGATTCCGAGGAGGCCGCGAACCCGACGGACGAGTCTACCGCGACAGAGACGGCGACCACTCCGGAGGCGAAGACGGGCGACCCCGTCGAACGGCTGCGGGAACGCTACGCCGACGGCGAGATCGACGACGTGGAGTTCGAGCGCCAACTGGAGGCGTTGTTGGCGACGGAAGACGCCGACCCGGAGACCGCTCACGAACGACTACAGGACCGTGGTGGCGAGCGGAGGACCGACACAGATGATCTGTCGGAGCTGTTGGACGACAGCGAGACCCGAGACGGCGGAGACGAGGCAGGCAACGGCGAGCGGGAGGTAGAACGCGAGTAGTCGGCGGACCGAACGCATACAGGGACGGCGTGTGACCGGAGAGGTATGCGACAGGACGCACGGGTCGGGGTCGACGTCGGGGGGACGTTCACCGACCTGGTCACCGTCCGCGACGGGCGGGTGGAGGTGGACAAGGTGCCGTCGACGCCCGAGTCGCCCGCGGAGGGGGTGCTCGCCGGACTCGACGGGGTCGGGGTGCCGCCGGCGGCGGTCGGCTTCCTCGGCCACGGGACGACCGTGGCGACGAACGCAGTCTTAGAGGGGACGTGGGCCGACACCGCGCTCGTGACGACCGCGGGGTTCCGTGACGCCGTCGAGATCGGCCGTCAGACCCGGCCGGACATCTACGATTTCCGGGCGGCGAAGCCGGCGCCGGTCGTCCCCCGCGACCGCCGGTACGAGGTGCCTGAACGGCTCGACGAACGGGGGCGGGTGGTCAAGCCGTTAGACGAGCCCGCCGTGCGGGAGCTGGCCCGTGATCTCGCGGCCACCGACACGGAGAGTGTCGCGGTGGCGACACTGTTCGCCTTCGAGAACCCGGTACACGAACGGCGGATCGCGGAGCTGTTCCGCGAGGAGGGGGTCGAGGCGGCAATCTCGCTGTCCTCGACGGTGCTCCCGGAGATTCGGGAGTACGAACGGACGCTGACGACGGCGCTCAACGCCGGGTTGGTGCCGGTCGTCGACGGCTACGTCGGCGCGATTGCCGACGGCGCAGACGAGCGAGGCGTCACCGCGCCGCTCCGGCTGATGGGCTCCGACGGCGGGCTCGTCACCGCCGCGAGCGCCCGCGAACGACCGGTGGAGACGTTGTTGTCGGGGCCGGCCGCCGGCGTCCGTGGTGCCGCACACGTCGCCGCGAACGCTGGCGGCGGAGTGGACGCCGAGGGGACACCCGCAGGTGGGGAGCCGTCCGGATACACGGATCTTCTTACGATGGACGTGGGCGGCACGTCGTGTGACGTGTCGCTCGTCCGGGACGGGGAGCCGTTGGTGTCGACGGAGACGACGGTCGGGGACTACCCCGTCTCGGTGCCGTCAGTCGACGTACACACCGTCGGCGCCGGCGGTGGTTCGATCGCCCGGATCGACGACGGCGGCGCGTTGCAGGTCGGGCCAGCGTCGGCCGGCGCCGACCCCGGGCCGGTGTGTTACGGCCGCGGCGGGACGGCGCCGACCGTCACCGACGCACACCTCCTGTTGGGGCGACTCGACCCCGACGCGTTCCTCGCTGACGCGCTCGACACCGACGCCGACGCCGTCCGGGCGGCGTTCGAGCCGTTGGCAGACGAGTTGGGACAGTCCGTCCGTGAGGTCGCCGAGGGGGTGTTGGCGGTCGCGGACGCCGAGACGGAGCGGGCGTTGCGGGTGGTCTCCGTCGAGCGTGGCCACGACCCCCGAGGGTTCGCGCTCGTCGCCTACGGCGGTGCCGGACCCCTGCACGCGACGAGCGTCGCCGAGCGGCTGGACGTGCCGCGGGTGATCGTCCCTCGCGCCGCCGGAGTGTTGTCGGCGCTGGGACTCCTCGTCTCGGACGTGACTTACGACGAGGCTGCCTCGATGGTGCGGCCGTTCGCGGCTGTCGACCACACGGCGCTCGAAGAGCGGTTCGCGGCGTTCGCGGAGACGGGTCGCGACCGGCTCCGAGAGGCCGGCCACGATCACGACGAGATCGGCGTCGAACGGTCGTTGGACCTCCGGTACGCCGGGCAGTCGTTCGAACTCCGGGTGCCGGTGCCGGACCCCGAGGCGACCACGGCCGAGTCGTTCCGAGAGACGGTGCGAGAACGGTTCCACGAGCGACACCGGCGGCGGTACGGCCACGCTGACCCGGGGGAGCCGTTGGAGCTGGTCACGGTCAGATTACGTGCCCGAGGGGCCGTCGAGCCCCCGTCGCTGGCGGCCGACGACCACGACGGGAGTGTCGAGGCCGCGCGACGGGGCGAGCGTCCGGTCGTCTTCGACGGCCGGGAACGAGAGACTGCGGTGTACGACCGCGCGAGCCTCCCGGTCGGCGGGGAACTGGCCGGGCCGGCGGTCGTGGAGGGGGGTTCCACGACGCTCGTCGTCCACCCCGGACAGACCGCTCGTGTCGACGACCGTGCGAACGTCGTCGTCGACACTGGGGGTGAGACGACGTGAGCCGAGACGACGAGAGCCGAGATGGAGAGAGCCGAGGCGGAGAGAGCCGAGGCGGAGAGAGCCGAGATGGAAAGAGCCGAGACAGTGGAGACGCCACGCCCGCTCCCGACGAGATCGGCCCGGTGACACTGTCGGTCGTCAGGAACGGCTGTGAGGCGGTCGCCGAGGAGATGAACGCGGATCTCGTCCGGACGGCCTACTCGCCGAACGTCACCGAGCGCCGGGACTGCTCGACGGCGTTGTTCGACGCGGACGGCCGGATGGTCGCACAGGCGGAGACGATGCCAGTCCACCTCGGCGCGATGCCGTTCTCTGTGGCCGCCGCCGTTGAGGCGTTCCCGCCGAGTGAGCTCCGGCCGGGTGACTCGATCCTGCTCAACGACCCGTTCCGTGGCGGCGCACACCTCCCGGATCTGACGCTCGTCTCCCCGATCTTCGACCCGGCCGGCGAGGAACTGCTCGCCTTCGCCGCCAACCGCGCACACCACGCCGACGTGGGTGGCGCGACCGCCGGGAGTGTCGGCGCGACGGCGACGGAGATCTACGCCGAGGGGGTGCGCATCCCGCCGGTCAGATTCGAGATCGGCGGCGGGCGGACGACCGGGCCAGACGGGGCGCCGGCGGTCGACAACGCGGTGAACGAGAGCGTACTCGAACTCCTGCTCGCGAACGTCCGCACGCCCGAGGAACGCCGCGGCGATCTCCGGGCGCAGACGGCCGCGAACGCGACCGGCCGGCGGCGGTTCCACGACCTGCTCGCGGACCACGGCGACCGACTCGTCCCCGCGATGACGGCGCTCCAGAACTACTCCGAACGACGGATGCGGGCCGCACTCGCCGACCTGCCGGACGGCCGTTACGAGTTCACCGACGAACTGGAGGGTGACGGCCACGGCAACGGCCCGTTGGCGATCAGTGTCGCCGTCACAGTCGACGACACGGACGTGCGGGTGGACTTCGCCGGCACCGCCGACCAGACTGAGGGGCCGCTCAATGCCGTCCGCGCGGTGACGGCGTCGGCGACCTACTACGCGATCCGGTGTGTGACCGACCCCGAGATTCCGCCAAACGAGGGGTGCTACCGGCCCATCGAGATCGACACCCCCGACGGGAGTCTGGTCGACCCCGACCCGCCAGCGGCGGTCGTCGGCGGCAACTTGGAGACCTCACAGCGCGTGACGGACGCGGTGTTTGGCGCGCTCGCGGAGGCCGACCCCGAGGCCGTTCCTGCGGCGGGACAGGGGACGATGAACAACGTCACGCTCGGCGGCACCGACCCCCGAGGCGACTCGGCGGGTGGGTCACAGTACGCCTTCTACGAGACGGAGGCGGGCGGGTTCGGCGCACACAGCGCCGGCGACGGGAACGACGCCGTCCACGTCCACATGTCGAACACGCTGAACACGCCTGTGGAGGTGTTGGAGACGGCCTACCCGCTCCGTGTCGAGCGGTACGAACTCCGGCCGGACACGGGCGGCGCAGGGGAGTACCGCGGCGGGCTCGGTCTCCGGCGTGACATCCGCGTCCGTGACCACACCGCCGAGTGTAGCCTGCTCGCCGACCGCCGCGAACGCCGGCCGTACGGACTCGCTGGCGGGGAGTCGGGTGCGACGGGCGCGGCGTATCTCGTCGACGACGACGGGCGGGAGTTGGAGGCGTTGCCGGCGAAGACGACATTGGATCTCCCGGCCGACAGCGTGGTGAGCCTCCGAACCCCCGGCGGCGGTGGGTTCGGTGACCCCGCAGACCGCGACACCGCGGCGGTCGTCCGCGACCTCCGACTGGGGAAGCTGTCGGTGGAACGGGCACGAGAGGTGTACGGGATCGACCCCGACGACGTGCTCGCGGCCGAGGACGTGGACGACGAGAGTAGCGGTAGTGGAGCCGGCGACGACGCTGGGGACTGAGCCGCCGGACGTTCGTTTGTTTCTGAGTAAAGGTTACAGGCGAGCTAGGATGAACTATTTGTGGTGTCGCTAGAGTGTGGTGGTATGCCAAGCAAGATCCCGACGGGGACGACGTTGGAGCTGGGTTCGAAACTGCG
>ERZ1034488.96-NODE-96-length-21704-cov-13.045868_pt1 | contig 21704 bp, 25 predicted proteins | sample MGYA00520646_ERZ1034488 | MGnify/ENA primary metagenome ERZ1034488 (study PRJEB33760, sample SAMEA4777686) | hypersaline lake metagenome | biome: hypersaline environment; feature: brines | place: Spain | collected 2012-08 | depth 0 m ...
CGACGCCGCACCGCCCGCCGCAGCCCGACCTCCGTCACGTCGCCGCCGCGGTCCGCGGTCCGCCGCAGCGCGCGGGAGACCCGCCGGAGTTCGGCGGCGTCCGCGCCCGCACGGTCGAGCCGCCGGTCGAACGCGTCGAGCTCGTCGCGAACCCGACGGAGGTCGTCGAGCGCGGCACGGGCGACGTCGGCGTCCGCGTCGCCGAGGGCGACGCTCACCCCGTCGGCCACCAGCTCCCGGACCGTCCGGCCGACGCCGCGGCACGTCTCCAGGCGCGACTCCGCCGGCGGCCCGTCGAGCGACGCCGCGGCGCAGCCGATGTCCCCCGCCGCCTCGCGGAAGCGGCACAGCTCGCGCATCGCCGTCCACGATTCGAACAGCGCCGGCCGCGTCGTCCCGAGCGCGTCGACCTCCCGCAGGTCGGCCATGCCGCGGGAGACCGACCGGTCGATCATCGCGGCGAGGCGGTCGACCTGCCCGTCGCGGGAGCCGATCGGCGAGGCGTCGGGGGCCGTCGCCAGGGCCTCGACCGCGTCGCCGTGTATCGAGCGCACGGTGAACGCCAGCTGCCGGAGGGACTGACTCACCGATACCTCCCCCGAGTCCAACATGATCTGGACCGTCGTCGCGGTCTCCGACTCGGCGGCCACCGACATGCCGATCCGCTCGCGGGCGGTCCGCTCGACGACGCGCCGCTGTTCCGGGGTGAGCGGCTCGCCGGGGTCGACGGTGACCTCGCGCGCGCCGGCGGCGTAGGCCGCCCGCAGCGCCCGCCGGATCACGTCCGGGTCGGCCGACTCGATCCGGGCGACCGGCGGCTCCTCGTCGGTCTCGTCCCCCGTCTGGACCGTCAACACGCCGTCGATGTGGTCGTGGAGGGTCACGGTGTCGCCGGAGGCGACCCCCTGCGACTCGGCCCACTCCTTCGGGAGCGAGACCGTGTACGTCCCGTTACCGACGGTCTGTACCTTTCGTGACTCCATCTCAGTAGAGCAGCTCCGGGTCGCCCTCGATCATGTAGAGGGTCCGCGCCGCGATGTTCACGGCGTGGTCCGCGACCCGTTCGAGGTCCCGGATCGTCAGCAGGACCCGCGACACGTCGTCTAACAGTCGCTCGACCTCCCAGCCGTCCCCGTCGGACCCCGCGATCAGGTCGCGGGTGACGCTCTCGCTCGCGCGCTGGCAGAGCGCGTCGACCTCGTCGTCGTCGGCCGCGACCGCGCGGCACGCGGCCGCGTCTTCGGCCTCGTAGGCGGCGAGGCTCCGCTCGACCAGCGAGCGCGCCGCCTCGCCGATCGCGTCGAGCTGTACCTCTGGCGAGAGCGTCCGCGACGCGGTCCGCAGGTAGTCAGCGAGGTTGACCGCGAGGTCGCCGATGCGCTCGAGGTCCGTGGTGATCTTGAACGAGGCCGTGACGAACCGGAGATCGCCCGCGACCGGCTGCTGGAGCGCGAATAGGTCGACGCACCGGTCCTCCAGCCGCAGGTACGTCTCGTTCACCGCGTCGTCGCCCTCGGCGACCGACCGCGCGAGCGACTCGTCGCGGTGCTCGACGGCCTCGAGGCTGCGCTCGAACTGCTCGACCACTTGGTCGCCCATCGCGAGCACGTCGGACCGCAGCTCGTCGAGCGAGTCTTGGTACCGTTCTCGAGGCATGCGATCACCCGAACTTGCCGGTGATGTAGTCCTCGACGCGCTCGCTGTGAGGGTTCTCGAACACCTGATCGGTGTCTCCGTACTCGACCAGTTCGCCGCCCGTGAGGAACACGGCGGTCTGGTCGGAGATCCGCGCCGCCTGCTGCATGTTGTGCGTGACGATGACGACCGTGTACTCCTCGGCGAGGTCGTCGATCAGGTCCTCGATCTTCGCCGTGGCGATGGGGTCGAGCGCGGAGGCGGGCTCGTCCATCAGGATCACCTCGGGGTCGACCGAGAGGCAGCGGGCGATACAGAGGCGCTGCTGTTGGCCGCCCGAGAGCCCGAGCGCGTTGTCGTCGAGCCGATCGTTCACCTCGTCCCACAGCGCCGCGTCGCGGAGGCACTGCTCCACCAGCTCGTCCCGCTCGTCCGCGTCGCTCCGGTTCAGCAGGCGGGCGAGCAGCCCGGTGTCGAGGTCGCCGTGCTTCTTCGGGCCGTAGGCGATGTTCTCGCGGATCGACTTGGGGAACGGGTTGGGCGACTGGAACACCATCCCGACCCGCTTCCTGAGCTCGACGAGGTTGACGCCGTCCTGGTAGATCTCCTGGCCGCCCAGCTTCACGGAGCCGTCGATCCGCGCGGAGCTGACCCGGTCGTTCATCCGGTTGAGACACCGGAGGTACGTCGACTTCCCGCAGCCCGAGGGGCCGATGAGCGCGGTGACGCTCCGCTCGGGGATCTCCATCGAGACGCCCTTCAGGGCGTGGTCGTCGCCGTAGTGGACGTCGAGGTCGTCGACGGTCATCTTCGCTTCGCCTTGGAAGTCGTACTCAGTCCATTCCGACTGCGTCCGCTCGACGGTCTCGCCGGCGGTCGTCGCGAGTGGCTGGTCGCTGTCCGTCGCCGCGGATTCGGTCTGGGTCTGCTTTGTGGTGTTCTCGCTCATGATGAGTCAGGTGTGCTTGAGCCGCCGCCGGAAGTAGTAGCGCGTCGCGATCCCGATCGCGTAGAAGGAGAGGACGACGACGAGGAGCACCAGCGCCGTCGCCCAGCGGAAGGCGTTGGGGTCGGAGACGCTGCTGCCGAGCCCGACGCCGGCCGTGATCAGCGCAAACAGTTGGTACGGCAGCGCCGAGGTCGCCTCCAACAGTGCCGGGTTGGCGACGAACGGCGGTGCCGCGGTGAACTGGAAGCTCCCGAGGACGTCGACCGTCTGCGAGCCCGGGATGAACGTCCCGCCGGCCATCGTCAGTAGTATCGGGGCCGTCTCGCCGGCGATCCGGCCGACGCCGAGGATGACGCCGGTGACGACGCCGGGCAGCGCCGCCGGGAGGACGACGCTCCGGATCGTCTGCCACTTCGAGACGCCGAGCGCGGCGCTCGCGTCGCGGTACTCGTCGGGGACCGAGAGCATCGCCTCGCGGGAGGTGATCACCACGAGCGGGAGGAGCATGAACCCGAGCGTGATCATCCCGGAGAGCAGCGACTTCCCGTTGCCGAACCGCGGGATGAGGAAGGCGAACCCGAACAGCCCGAACACGATGCTCGGGGTGCTCCACAGGCCGTTGGTCGCGACCTCGACGACCTGCGTGAACCGGCCGCGGTCCGCGTACTCGGTGAGGAAGACGGCCGCGCCGACCCCCAACGGAACCGCGAGGACGACGGCGCCGATCACGAGCCAGACCGTGCCGACGATCGCGGGCAACACGCCTTGGAAGTCGTTCAGGAGGGCCACGCCGTTCATCACGAACGGCACGGAGACCGGGAGCGTGACAGAGACGCCGAGGACCGTCGTCTGCGGACCGGTTCCGAGGCCGAGCTCGAAGCCGGTCAACAGCCCCGGAACCCCCTGGACGACCACGTACGCGACGAGGATGAACAGGAAGGCGACGATCGAGAGCGCGTTCAGGTAGACAAGCACGTACGCGCCCATGTGACGCCCGCGAGCGCCGAAGCCGCCGTACGACTTCGCCGAGGCCCAGCCGCCGTACAGCGCGCTGAACAGCGTCGCCACGGGGATGAAGAACTCCGCCGTGATCGAAGCCGTTTGCGCCCACCCGAGGTCCCACAGCCAGTCCGGACCGATGACGCCGGTCAGGAACACGAGTCCCGTCAGTGTGAGCAGGCTCCCGAGCGGCAGCGTGGACCCGAGGTCCTCCCGCGGGAGGACGGTGAGCGCGAAGGCGACGCCGCCGACGACGAGGGCGCCGACCGCACCGCCCGCCGTACCGAGGCCGAGCGTCTGGCTCGCGACGCCGCCGCCGACGACGACCCACGGGACTGCGGCGCCGAACCCGGCGATCAGTCCGGCGCTCGGGTCCGGCTCGGTCTCGACGTAACCGAGCCTGGACCCGGCGCCGAAGGCGATCACCGCGACGCCGAGCGCGGTCAGCAGCCCGCCGAGCAGCGTCACCGTCTGGACGCCCGCGAGCGTTCCGGTGAGGTCGACGCGCTCGAACATCGCCGCGACGGCGAGCGCGAACAGGACCGCCGAGAGCCCGATGGCGACGGCGGCGACGGCGTCCGTCTGGGTGGTGTTCCCCTCGACTAACTGGGTGTCCGTCTGACTCGCGCCCGCCATCAGACCTCACCCCCGAGCTTCTCGTACATCCGCCACTCGATGTACTGCGCGCCGATGGAGATGACGAGGACGGTGATGAACAGGATCACGCCCGCGACGAACAGCGCGTCCATCTGGAGGCCGTCCGCCTCGCCGTAGTTGCGCGCGATGATCGAGGTCAGCGTCTCTTGGCCGTAGAACACGTTGACGAGCGGCTCGGTGAGCCGCGGGACGCCGCGCAGCATCACCGTCGCGGCCATCGTCTCGCCGATTGCGCGCCCCACGCCGAGCAGGACCGCCGAGGAGACGCCGGAGAACGCCGCCGGGAGGGTGATCGAGGTCATCGTCTGCCAGTCGGTCGTCCCCATCGCCAGCGACCCGCTCTTCATCGACTCGGGGACGCTGCTCAGCGCGTCTTCTGCGACGGAGACGACGGTCGGCAGGGCCATCAGTCCGACGACGATCCCGACGAACAGGTACGATCCCTGGCCGGTCGTCTGGAACTGGTCGGACGCCCACGGGGAGAGCACGGTGAAGCCGATGAATCCGTAGACGATGGAGGGGATGCCAGCGAGGATCTCGACGCCCGGCTTGACGACCTCACGGACGGTCGTCGGCGCGATCTCCGAGAGGAACAGCGCCGCAGAGACGCCGAGAGGTGCGGCGACGGCGGACGCGATGAGCGTCACCATCACTGTCCCGTGGATCATCGGCACCATCGAGTACCGGATGGGCGGCGAGACGGCGTCCCAGTTCGGTTGAAGGAACATCCGGAGCCCCGGGACCGTGACGCCGAACACCGTCGCGCTCTCGTACTGGACCACCGGAATCGACTCGCGGAAGATGAAGACGATGATCAGGCCGAGGATCAGGATCGTCGAGACGGTCATCATCAACGCGATCGTGTACGCCGTCTCCGCCTGGTATCGAACCCAGCCGACAGCCGCCGACGCGAGGAAGACGGCGAAGGGGACGATCGTCCAGTCCGAGACGGCCAAGAACCCGACGAGTGCGGCGAGGATCGACGCCGTCATCACCGCGATGACCGCGAGCGCGGCCGGGTCGGTGTCGTCGACGAATCCGCGAGCCCGGCGGACACGGTTGCCCACCGCGTCGACGAGCCGGTCGCTGCGGGACGTATTCACCTGTGCCATGACTGGATCGGTTGGAGCATGCGTGGATGGTGTGTCATAAAATCGGTGTGGAGTGACCGGGCGTGGATCCCTACGTGTCGAGGTCGGTCGGAACGCGGTGATCGACGGGGACACGAGCGATACGCACGACGCGTCGCGAGTACCCGAGCCGGTCGTTCAGGGCATGAGCAGGTCTTCGGTAGCGACGGACGAGACCTGCTCTTTCATCGACTCGAGGTCGCTCGTCGGGAGCGGAATGTAGTTGTTCCCCTCGACGAAGACGCTCTGGCCGAACTCGTTGAGGAACATGTTGACGAACGCCGCCTCGCGCTGGTCGTAGCCGCCGCCGTCGGGGTTGTTCTCCTCGATGAGCGTGTACATGTGGAGGTCGCGGTTGAGCGGGTACTCGCTGTCGAAGATCGTGTTCTCCGCGTCGCGGCTGGTCTCGTACAGCGTGCCGTCGAACTCGATGGAGATCGGGATGACGGTCTCGCTGGTGAACGCGAGCGCCATGTACGCGATGGAGCCCTCGTTCTGGCCGACGGCCTGCGCGACCTGCTGGTTCTGCCCGAAGCGCGTGTCGACGCCGGACATGGAAGCGTCGGCGGCACCGAGCATGTTCAGGCGGAACGAGGTGTCGGTGCCCGAGCCCTCGGCGCGGCCGATGGCGTAGATCTCTTGGTCGTAGTCGATCCCGTCGATCTCGCTCCAGTTGGTGATCTCGCCCTGGTAGATGCCGCGGATCTGCTCGCCGGTCAGCTGGGTGACGCCGGCGTCGGAGACGTCCGAGCTGACGACGACCGGCTGCCCGTCGCGGCCGACGACGTTGTCGACGACCTCGTTCTGGGCCTTTTCCTCGCTCCAGCCGAGCTCGGCCGTGATGGGGCCAGAGGAGTTGCCGATGTCGACGAGCCCCTCGGTGACGGCCTCGCAGCCGGTCCCCGAGTGGCTCAGGCCGACCGTCGTCGGGAACGGCGGCGAGGAGCGCTGCTCGGTCGGCTCGAAGCCGAACTTCGCGGAGAAGTAGTCGGCGATGAGCATGTCGTCCGCGCCGTCGGACGAGAGCGCGTCCCAGCCGGGGACCGACGTCTCGTCGTTCGCGCCCCAGTACTCGCCGTCGCTCGGCGGAGCGTTGGAGTTCCAGTAAGAGCTCCCGGTGTTCGAGATGGGGTACACGGTCGAGGACCCCTCGGCGTTGAGGAGCGCCGTGTTCTGCCCGGAGCTATCGCCGCCGTCACCGTCGCCGCCGTCACTCCCGTCGCTGCCGTCGCCGCCGTCGCCGCCGTCGCCGCCGTCACCGCCGGAGCTTCCGTCGCTGCTGCCGCCACAGCCCGCCAAGCCGGCGGTCCCGAGCGCTCCGGACGTGATGAGAACTTTCCGCCGCGACACGCCGCCGTCGACCCAGTTCCGGTCTGACATCACCCGTAGCAACGAAGAAGTCTATTAAACTGGTTTATATTTTTAATATAAGAACCTCTTGACACGCGACGAGTTCACAATATCGGGGCGGACCGCACGAGAGGACTCTGACGGCTATATATCAGCACGTATCGCTCTGTCCACGAATAGACCGCTCTTAGGAAGGTATACACCGTGATACGCCGAATCCGGCGGTATGAGCGAACCCGCGATCGCAGCGACACCCCTCGACGAACTCGTCGACGCCGTCTCCGAGCGGACGGACGAGGAGCCGGAGTCGATCCGCACGTGGCTCGACCCGTTCACCGAGGACGGGACCGTGACGCCCGCGGCGATCGAATCGAGCGTCACCGACGTGGCACAGGTCCTCGCGACCGCCGAGACGCGGGTCGACCTCGCGACGCGGACCCACGAGGCGGCGACCGCCGCCGCCGACGACGCGCCGGACCTCGACGTCGTCGCCGTCCGACGCCGGGCGTTCGGGGACCGACTGGCCGACCTCCGGGCGGACGTGGCGGCGCTCGGCGACCGGCTCGGCGAGGCCGGGTCGGGACTCGACTCGCCGGTGTCGATGTACCGCGCCGCGGTCGACCTCCACGAGATCACGACCGACGCGCAGGACGTCGTCCGCGTCGCCCACGACCTCGAGACCGAACTCGAGGCGTTCGAGGCGTGGGTCAACTCCGCGAACCGCCGTCAGCACGGGCTCGTCGACGAGATCGACGCCGCGGAGGAGTCGGTCGCGGCCGTCGCCGAGACCGTCGCGTCGCTGCGGGAGAGCGACGACCCCGACCCGGAACGGCGGTTCGAGGCGACCCTCCAGACGCGCGTCCTCGAACTCGTCGTCGCCGACCTCCGGGCCGAGGCCGCCGACCTCCGCGCGTGGGCCGACCGCGACGGGGTCTCCTTCCCGGGCGACGTCGACGCGCGGCTCGACGACCTCGAGGCCGCAGTGGCCGACCACGCCGACGCGCTCGCCGACGGCCCGGACTGGGACGACCGATTCGACGAGCGGCTCGACACGCTCGACGCGGAACTCGACGCGGTCGAGCCGCCCGTGGCGTGGGCGCGCGTGGACGAGACGGTCGCGGCGGCGCGGTCGGCGCTGTCCGACGACGGCGCCCCCGCCGACGAGCCCGTGAGCCCGGGCCGCAAGTAACCCCGTCACCGCGAGACCACGAGTGAGAGACGCCTCCCAGCGCGCCCGCGCCGCGACCGCGGTCGCCGTCCTGCTCCTGCTCGCGGGGTGCGGCGGGTTCGTCCCGGGCGAGCCGACGCCGCCGGAAACCGCATCGCCCGGCGCCTCGCCGGCGGATTCCGCGGCGAATGCGACGCCGGACGCGGACGAGCGGCTCGGCGACGTCGCGTTCCCGGACGGGTTCACGCGGAGCGGGGTCGACGTCGCGACGGCGCGCGAGCGGTCCGTGGCGTTCCTCCGAACGGAGCCGGCGACGGGGGCCGCGGTCGAGCGCTTCCGCGCCGGCGCGTACGCCGACTACGAGTACGAGGCGGCCCGCGACCGGACTCGGTTCCGGCTCGACGTTCACAACGGGTACGTCGACGTCACGCGCAGCGACGTGTACGTCGACGACGGCGTCCGGTACAGTCGGAGCGCTCGGAACAGAGACGTCTCCTTCGAGGCGTCCAACGGGTCGGTGGCGACGACCAGGTACCGCGCGGCCGATTCGATGTGGGCGGTCGCCTCCCGGATCCTCACCGTCGGCGAGTTCCGCGCGGTCGGGGTCGTCGAGGCCGGCGGCGAACGGCTGATCCGGTACGCCGCGACGGGCGTCGCGGTCCGCAACGCGACCGACGTCCGGGGCTCTTTGACCGTCGACCGGAACGGCGTCGTCCGGGAGGCCAGGCTCGCGTACGTCCGGGGGGGCGAGTCCAAGCGGTTCGAGTACGCGGTCGCGCCCCGCTCCGCCGGTACCGAGGTCGCGCCGCCGGCCTGGCTCCCAGCGGCGAGCGCGGAGCTCGCCGCCGAGGAAGCGGCCGACACGGAGGCGATGATGAAGTCGGGGGCGGACGCGCGACTCTCAACGCCGCGGTCGCGATTCGACGAGGCGGGGCCGCGAGCGGCGAATCGTTAGTTTGACTTATTTCACAGGAAACGCGGAGACGATGCCCTCCACGACACGTCGCGCGTTCGTCACCGGAACCTCTGCTGCCCTCGCCGCCGTCGCCGGGTGTTCGGGCGTCGACTCCGCGTCGACCCCCGCTCACTGGGTGAGCGTCTACCTCGGGGAGCGCGATGAGACCCACGAGGTGATCGTCGCGGTCGACGACGGCGACGGAGCGCGGCTGTTCGAGAAGCAGTACCGCCTCTCCGACGAGAACGAGGCCGACGAGCACGCGACGTTCCCGGGATCGGCCGAGCCGGAGACCGTCGTCGTGACCGTCGACGGGACCCGGTTCGAGCGGGACTGGCCGGGGTTCGAGCGGCGGGAGCTCCCCTGTGACGACCCCAACGAGAGCGGCGTCGAACTCTGGATCGAGAACGACGGCGACGGCGATCCGACGCTGCGGCTGGAGGCGGGCTGTCGGCGCGTCGCGCCCGACTGACGGCGCTCGCCGGAGCGCGACGCGCCGGGTTATATATCGGTATATACCGCTCTTAGCGGCGTTTATCAGTCGACTCCCCGTACGGAGACGCAATGGGTCGCTTCCACCCGGACGTCGAACCGCACCACCTCGACATCGACCTCGACGAGTACGACCGCGCGTACGTCGTCGGCGACGTGCACGGCTGTCCGGAGCCGCTGGACCGCCTGCTGTCGAGGCTCGAGGTGACCGACGACGACCTCGTGGCCTTCGTCGGCGATCTGGTCCGCAAGGGGCCGGACAGCGCGTCGGTCGTCGAGCGCGTGCGGAACGCGGACAACATGTTCTCGGTCCGGGGGAACAACGAGGAGAAGCTGCTGCGCGGCGAGAAGTCGCTGGCGTCGCTGTCCGGCGACGACCTCGCGTGGATCGAGTCGCTACCGGTCGCGATCACGGTCGGCGAGAACCTGATCGTCCACGGCGGGGTCGACCCGCGGAAACCGCTCGCCGAGCACACGATCGACGACCTCCAGAACACCCGCTCGCTCGCCCCGGGCGGCAGCTACGATCCGCCGTACTGGTACGAGGAGTACGCCGGGCCGCCGCGAGTGTTCTTCGGCCACACCGTGCTCGACGAGCCGGTCCGCTCGGAGTGGGCGGTCGGACTCGACACCGGCTGCGTCTACGGCGGGGCGCTCACCGCGTACGACCTCCGCGCCGAGACGGTCACGGCGGTCCCGGCGCTCCGCGACGGCGTCGGGCGGAGCGACGCCAAGATCGTCGACGTGGCCGAGTTGAGCTGAGATGAGCGGTCCGGAGCGCACGGCCGATGAAGACGACGACGCCGAGCGCGAGACGCCGCCCGACGGGGGCGTGGACGGCGAGCGGGAGGCCGATGCGGGCGACGGCGACCCCGAAACCGGATCGGACGGGGCGGACGCCAAACCCGAGCCCGCTCCCGACGAGGACGACGCCGTCGTCCTCTCGCCCGAGACGTGGCAGACGGCCGTGCCGCCGCAGACCCCGCCGATCGCGGCCGACCCGCCGCCGGCCGGCGAGCCGTTCGACGACGACCGGTGGTACCTCAACCGCGAGTTCTCGGAGCTCTCCTTCCAGTGGCGCGTCCTCCACGAGGCGACCGACGACCGCCAGCCGCCGCTCGAGCGGCTCCGGTTCCTCTCGATCCTGACGCAGAACCTCGACGAGTTCTTCATGAAGCGGATCGGCGGCCTCAAACAGCAGATCGACGCCGGGACGACGGAGCCGACCGTCGACGGCGCGACGCCGCGCGAGCAGTGGACCGACGCGCTCTCGATGGCGGCGGACCTGTTCGAGGCGCAGTCGCAGTGCTACCACGAGGCGGTGAAGCCGGCCCTCGCCGAGGCCGGCGTGGAGGTGCTCGGGTACGACGACCTGAGCCCCGAGGAGATCGACCACCTCAGAGACCGGTTCGAGTCGTCGGTGCTGCCCACGCTCACGCCGCTCACCTTCGACCCGGCGCACCCGTTCCCGTTCCTCTCGAACCTCTCTTTATCGCTCGCGGTCCGCACCCGCAAGCCGGACGGGACGGTCCGCTTCTCGCGGATCAAGGTCCCAGAGAACCTCCCGCGGCTGGTCCCGGCCGGGCCGGATCACCCCGCGGACGGCGAGACGCGGGCCGTCCCGGTCGAGCGCGTCATCGCCGCCAACCTCGATCTGGTGTTCCCGGACGTGGAGATCGTCGACCACTCGACGTTCCGCGTGACGCGCAACGCCGAGGTCAGGCGCAACGAGGACGTCGCGGAGGGGCTGATAGAGCGGATCGAGGACGTGCTCCGCGAGCGGCGCTTCGCGACGCTGGTCCGCATCGAGATCGACGAGGACACCCCGCCCGCGGTCCGCGACCTCCTCGTCGAGCACCTCGACGTCGACGACCGGGAGGTGTTCGAACGGCGCGCCCCGCTGGCGCTCTCCGACTTCGAGGGCCTCTTCGACCTCGACGCGCCCGAGTTGAAACGTCCGGCGTGGACGCCCCAACAGCACCCGCGGTTCGTCGGCCTCGACCCGAAGCAGCCGGAGGAGCTGTTCGAGTCGATCCGCGGGCGGGACGCGCTCGTCCACCACCCGTACCACTCCTTCACCGACACCGTCCAAACGTTCCTCGACGCCGCGGCGCACGACCCGGACACGCTCGCGATCAAGGCCGCGATATACCGGACCGCGCCCGACTCGCGGGTGCTCGGGAGCCTCATCGACGCCGCGAAGAACGGCAAGCAAGTCGCGGTGATGGTCGAACTCAAGGCGCGGTTCGACGAGGAGAACAACCTCCGGTGGGTGAAGCGGCTGGAGGAGGAAGGGATCCACGTCGCGTACGGCACCGTCGACCTCAAGACCCACAGCAAGGTCGCGCTCGCGGTGCGCGAGGAGGGCGACGACGTCCGGCTCTACTCGCACGTCGCGACGGGCAACTACCACTCGGGGACCGCGAAGGGGTACGTCGACCTCGGGCTGTTCACCGCCGACCACGACGTCGGCCAGGACCTCGTCCGGCTGTTCAACTCCTTCACCGGCCACTCGCGCAACCGGAGTTACCGGAAGCTGCTCGTCGCCCCCGAGACGCTGCGCGAGCGGCTCTACGAGCTGATCGACCGCGAGCGCGACCACGCCCTCGCCGGGCGCGGGGGGCGCATCGTCGCGAAGATGAACGCCCTGGAGGACCCGGGCGTCGTCGAGCGCCTGTACGAAGCGGCCGAGGCCGGCGCGGAGATCGACCTGATCGTGCGCGGGATCTGCCGGCTCCGCCCGGGGGTCGACGGCGCCACGGAGACCGTTCGGGTCCACAGCGTCGTCGGGCGGTTCCTCGAACACTCGCGCATCTTCCGGTTCGGCAACGCAGGGGATCCGGAGTACTACATCGGGTCGGCCGACTGGATGACGCGGAACTTGGACCGGCGCGTCGAGGCCGTCGCGCCGGTCGAGGACCCGGCGCTCCGGGAGACGCTCGACGGGGTGCTCTCGACGATGCTCGACGACAACCGGCGCCGCTGGGAGATGCGGGCCGACGGGAGCTACGTCCAGGCGCGCCCCGGGCCGGACGAGGAGTCGCGGGACACCCACGAGGTCCTCATGCGCCGCGCGCGGAAGCGCGCCCCGGACGAGCGGTCGGGGCGCGAGACGGAACCGCGCCGCGATCCGAGCGTCGACCTCGACGGCGTGTTCACCTCCGAGACGGACGCCAACTGACGCGGTCGGGTCGCCCCTACCTTTTCCACCCCTGGCCGTGTGCGGTTCGGCATGACGCAGATCCCGTCGCTCGTCTCCCGGTCGCTCTCGAACTTCGTCGAGGGGCTCGTCGTCGCGGTCCCGCGGCTGCTCTCGGGGCTGATCTTCCTCGCGCTGGCGTACCTGACGGTCAGGGTCGTCCTCTCCGTCGTCCGCGGCTCGATCGAGCGACTGTACGTCGGCGACCGCGAGCTGGTCGGCGACCTCATCGGCACGCTCGTCGCCGTCTTCCTCTGGTTCGGCGTCGCGCTCACGTTCCTGAAGGTCGTCGGCATGGGCGACATCGCCGCGAGCCTCGGAACCGCCGTCGGGTTCATCGCCCTGGGCGTCTCCTACGCGCTCTCCGAGATGATCGAGGACACGGTGGCGGGCGTCTACCTCCTGCGAGACCCCGACTTCAACGTCGGCTACCGCGTCGACGCCAAGGGCGTGACCGGCACCGTCGCCGCCATCGAGCTCCGGAAGACCCGGATCGACACCGACGGCGGCGACCGCGTCGTGATGGCGAACCGCGAGATCGAGCCGCGGTGGACGCACGACGTTCCGGCGACCGACGAGACCCCCGGCGACGAGGCGTCGACGGCCGACTGAGCCCGGTCGCGGCCGTGACACACGCACCCAACACTTATCAATCCGCTCCGAAACTCCATTCCCGCTATGGCAACCGAGTCCACCGAGACCGTCGACGCGACCGTCGAGGGCGACACCGTCGAGGGCGACACGACGCTGGCGGCGCTGTCGCACGCGTCGGCCCTCTTCGCCTCTTTCCTCGGCCCAATCCTCTTCCTGATCCTCGCCGACGACGGCGACGACCTCGTCGAACGGAACGCGAAGAACTCGCTGAACTTCCAGATCGTCGTCTTCGCCGCGCTCATGATCGCCGGCGCCCTCAGCTTCGTGTTCGTCGGCCTCCTGCTGTTCCCGATCATCGCGGTCGCCGATCTGATCCTGGTCCTCGTCGGCACGGTGAAGGCCAACGACGGGAAGGTGTACTCGTACCCGTTCACGCCCGACATCGTCTGACTGCGGTCCCTTCCGGCGGTGCGGCCACCGACGACCGGCGGGCGGAGACCGGACGCTAGCGGGCGGAAGTCGACCGAAACGGGAACGTGAACGCAAAAAGCGACCGGCTTAGAGCTCGTCCTCGAAGTCCTCGAGAGCGAACACGGTGTCGGTGCCGCGGCGGTCGAGCGTCTCGTTGGCGAGGAGCCAGTAGACGACCGACAGCGCGCGCCGACCCTTGTTGTTCGTCGGGATGACGAGGTCGACGTTCGACAGCTGGTTGTTGGAGTCGCACATCGCGATCACCGGGATGCCGACGGTGATGGCCTCCTTGACGGCCTGCGCGTCGCCGATCGGGTCGGTGACCACGACGACGTCCGGCTCGATGTAGCCGGCGTAGTCGGGGTTCGTCAGCGTACCCGGGATGAAGCGCCCGGTGCGGGCGCGGGCGCCGATGGCGTCCGCGAACTTCTCGGCCGGGAACCGACCGTACTGCCGCGAGGACGTGACGAGGATCTGCTCGGGGTTGTAGTTCGCGAGGAAGTCCGCGGCCGTGCGGATCCGCTGGTCGGTGAGGCTCACGTCGAGGACGTAGAGCCCGTCGTCGCGGACGCGGTGGATGAACCGCTCCATGTCCTTCGTCTTCTGCTGGGTCCCGATGTGGACGCCCGCGGAGAGGTAGTCCTCGACGGGGATCAGCAGGTCGACGTCGTCGTCCGGCATGACGTCGTCGTCGAACGGGGAGGCGTCCTCCTCCGCGTCTTCCGCCTCGTCGGCGGCCTCGCTCTCGGCGTCGGCGGGTGCGTCGGGCTCGGCGTCGGCGGACGCCCCCTCGGCAGCCGCGTCGGCGGTCGGTTCCTCGGTCGTGTCGGCCTCCTCCTCGACCGCCGCGTCGACCGCCTCGGTCTCCGCGTCGTCGTCGAGTTCGACCGCGTCGTTGTCTTCGCTCATGCGTGGTGTGGGCCCGTCATACCGCGTCGTCCGCGATGCGGACCAGTTCGTTCAGCTTGGCGGTTCGCTCGCCGCCGACCGTGCCGGTCTTGATGTAGCCGGCGTCGGTCGCCACGGCGAGGTGTGCGATGGTGGTGTCCTCGGTCTCGCCCGAACGGTGGGAGATGACCGTCTCGTACCCGTTGCGGGCGGCGAGCTCGACGGCGTCGAACGCGTCCGACAGCGTCCCGATCTGGTTCGGCTTGATGAGGATGCTGTTGGCCGCGCCGGCGTCGATGCCGTCCTGGAGCCGCTCGACGTTGGTGACGAACAGGTCGTCCCCGCAGATCAGCGTCCGGTCGCCGACCCGGTCGGTCAGCTCCGCGAACGCCTCGTAGTCGTTCTCGTCGAGCGGGTCCTCGACGTACGCGAGGTCGTACTCGTCGACGAGGCCGGCGACGTACTCGATCTGCTCGTCGGCCGACTTCGTCTCGTCGCCGTAGACGTACGCCTCGGCGTCGTCGTCGTACAGTTCGGCGGCCGCCATGTCGAGCCCGAAGCGGATCTCGAAGCCCACCTCGTCCTCGACGCGGTCGACCGCCTCGTCGACGACCTCGAACGCGTCCGCGTCCGAGATGGGGGGCGCCCACGCGCCCTCGTCGCCCTTCGCCGCGGGGACGCCGCGCTCGTCGAGCACGTCCGCGACCGCCGCGTGGACCGCGGCGTTCGCGAAGACGGCCTCCGAGACGCTCGGCGCACCCACGGGTGCCGCGAGGAACTCCTGGATGTGGGTCGCCTCCTTGGCGTGCTCCCCGCCGCCGACGACGTTGCCGAGCGGGATCGGAAAGTTCTCGCCGCGGAACGCGCCGCCGAGGTGCTGGTACAGCGGCGCGCCGAGCACGTCGGCGGCGGCCTTCGCGGCCGCCATCGAGATGGCGACGGCGCTGTTCGCGCCGATGGCGGAGAAGTCGTCCGTCCCGTCGGCGCCGCGCAGGGCGTTGTCGACCGCGCGCTGGTCGCCGGCGTAGACGCCCTCGAGGCGCGGGACCGCGTGTTCGCGGGCCTTCGCGATGGACTCGCTCGCCGGGAGTTCGATCGCTTCGTACTCGCCGGTCGAGGCCCCGCTGGGCGCCGCCCCGCGGCCGAAGCCGCCGGACTCGGTGAGCACGTCGGCCTCGACCGTCGGGTTTCCGCGCGAGTCGAGCACGCGACGCAGTGAGACGCTGGTAATTCGGGTCATTAGTTGGATTCCCTCCGCACCGTGAACGGGAGCGCGCCCGCGTCGTACTCCTCCGCGGCGACGAGGATCGGCTCCGTCTGATCCGTGTCGATCAGCACGGGCGCCCCGTAGGACACCTGCAGCGCTCGCGCGCCGAGGATGCGTGCCTTCTCGTATCGATTGTATCGCTGTTCTGACATGGTTACTGGTACGGCGAGACGACGTCCACGAGGTCGCGGTGGCTCACCAGCATGCGCCGGCAGCAGTGCCGGTCGACCCCGAGGTCGTCGAGCACCTCGCCGGGGTCTTCGTCGCCCTCGCGAGCCCGCTCTTTGAACTCTTCCCAGTGTTCACCCACGACGTTGCCGCACGTGAAACACCGGACGGGGATCATCATGACTGGATCACCTCAGCGGTAGGACTTCTGGTAGCGAGCGCGAGCGCCGGGTCCGCCCCACTTCTTGGGTTCGGACTGGCGCACGTCGTTGACCAGCAGGGTGCGGTCGAAGTTCATGTACGCGTCGCGCAGCTCCGCGTCGCCGAGGTGCTGGACGAGGCCGCGGGCGATGGCGGTCCGCGTCGCGTCCGCCTGGCCGCTGAAGCCGCCGCCCTCGACGTCGATGTCGATGTCGACGCCGTCGCGGAGCTCCTCGCCCGCGATGCGGAACGGCTCGAGCATCTTGAGCCGCGCCTGCTCCGGTTCGACCAGCTCGACTGGCTGGGAGTTGATGCGCACGCGACCCTCGCCCTCGCGCACGGTGGCGCGGGCGACGGCCGTCTTCTTCTTGCCTGAGGTGTTCGTTACCATGTGACGTTGGCTCCCAGAGACTCGGAGATCGCTCCGAGCGTCGTGAATTTGATGTTCGAGAGGCGGTCGAGCGAGGTGCCGTCGAGGACGACGCTCTCGACGTCCTCGTCGCGCTCGTAGGGGTTCCCGACGTACACGCGCACGTTCGAGAACGCCTCGCGGCCGTCCTCCGACTTGTACGGCAGCATGCCGCGGATGGCGCGCTTGAAGATGCGGTCGGGGCGCTTGGGGTAGTACGGACCGCTGTCCGAACCGAGCTCCGCGCGCTTGTGGTACGTCTCCATCGTCGCCTCCTCGTTGCCGGTGATGACGGCGCGCTCGGCGTTGACGACGGCGACGGTCTCCCCGGCGAGGACGCGCTGGGCGACCTCCGAGGAGACGCGACCGAGGATACAGTCGCGGGCGTCGACGACGACGTCCGCGTCGATCTTCGCGAGACTCATCGGATCACCCGCACGTTGCTTCCTTCGGGGTTCTGTTCGATGAACTGTTCAAGCGCCACCGCTTCGCCGGCCTGTTCGATCTTCGTCCGGGCGGTCCCGGAGAAGTCGACGGCGGCGACGGTAACGTTCGTTTCGAGCACACCGCTGCCCAGCACCTTGCCGGGGACGACGACCGTCTCGTCTTCCTGAGCGTACCGCTCGATGCGGCCCAGGTTGACCTCAGCGTGCGTGCGCCGTGGCTTCTCCAGTCGGTCGGCGACGTCCTGCCACACGTTGGCACCGGAGTCACGCGAGACCGACTTCAGATCGGCGATGAGGTTCTGTAGTTTCGGATTCGTCTTGCTACTCATAGCTGTCCCTCCTGAACGGAGAGTTCGTGGAAAACGGAGTGCAGGGAGCAGGATTTGAACCTGCGGACCTCTACAGGACAGCGCCCTGAACGCTGCGCCGTTGGCCTGACTTGGCTATCCCTGCGAACACTCCGTCGTACTCCGGCTCCACTCAAACCACTTTCGGTCCGACCGCTCGGGCCGGACACGCCGCTCGCCGCCGGGCGGCGACCGTCGGTGGTGGTGAGTGGTGCCGGCATCGCTTACACTGCGACTTTCGTCCGTAGTTCGTCCGCGCGCGCCTCGAGTGAGTCGATCGCGTGGAGTAACAGTTCGGCTGCGGTGAACGAGCCGTCCGTCTCGACGTGGAAGACGAACGCGCCGGGGACGTCCTCGACGGACACCTCCTCGTCCGGATACCGCTCGGTGAGGTCGTTGTCGAACTCGTCGGTGACGACGATCTCTCCCTCCGGCGTCTCGACGACGCCGCGAAGGATCTGTGGCTCCTCGTCGTCGAACTCGCCGCGATCGCCGTCGATCGAGACGCGCTGGAGGTGGCGGTAGCCGACCGAGACCCCGCCCTGGTGTTTGGCGTGGTCGGTGCCGGACGCCAACACCGCGTCGGCCTCGAGCGCCAGCGTCTGTCCCTCCTTCAGCTCGATTATCGGGACGTTCTCGTCGGCGGGCACTACGAGCGGCTCCGCCGACTCGAGGTCACCGGAGTACGCGGTCGCCGGTCCCGAGACGTCGAGCGAGAGCGTGACGGTGTCGCCGAGCTCGAACTCGTCGAGCGGCGTCGTCAGGGGCACGAGCCCCAGCCGCAGCCCGATCATCTCGTCGAACATCACGGAGGAGTTCTCGACGAACCGCACCGTGTCGATCGAGAACGTCGGGACGTCGGCGATCATCGCCCGGCGGATGCCGTTGGCGAACGCCGGCGTGAGCCCGCGGATCAGCACCCGCGCGCTGCGTTCGTCCCGTTCGACGTACTGGACGTCGAATTCGTCTTCGGTCATGTCAGACTCGCTTGTTCTTCGGCGCCTTCGTCCCGTCGTGCGGGATCGGCGTGACGTCCTCGATGCGCCCGATCTCGACGCCCGCACGCGAGAGCGCGCGGATCGTCGCCTGCGCACCGGGGCCGGTGGACTTGTTGAGGTTGCCGCCGGGGCCGCGCACGCGAACGTGCACGCCCTCCAGACCGGCGTCCTTGACGCGCTCGGCGACGACCTCCGCCATCTGCATGGCGGCGTACGGCGACGCCTCGTCGCGGTTCTGCTTCACCACGGTGCCGCCGGACGACTTGGCGATCGTCTCGGCGCCCGTCTCGTCGGTGACCGTGATGAGCGTGTTGTTGAACGACGCGTACACGTGGGCGATGCCCCACTTTCCGTTGTCAGATCCACTCATGGGTAGTTACTCCTGTGACTCCGCGCGCTCGGGGTGGAGATCGTCCGCGAGCGGACTGGTCTCGTCGAACGCGATGACGCTCTCGTCGCTCACGTTCATCTTCACCGACGGGCGCGTGACGCGGGCGCCGTCGACAGTGACGTGACCGTGGACGATGAACTGACGGGCCTGCTGCGGCGACGAGCCGAATCCCTGCCGGTAGGCAACCGTCTGGAACCGTCGCTCCAAGAGGTCAGTTACGTCGAGTGACAACACCGACGAGATGTCGTCGGCGTCGCCGAGGATGCCGATTCGGCGCAGTCGGGCGACGAACTCGGCGCCGGTCTCGCCGGCGACGTCGACGTCACCCTGTGCGTCGCCGAGAAGGCGTCGTGCCTCACGGCGCATGCGACGCAGTTCGGACTGTGCACGCCAGAGCTCCTCTTTGTTCTTCAGCCCGTACCGCGAGAGGAGATCGGACTCCTCGGCGATGCGCTCGCCCTGGTACGGGTGGTTCGGGGTCTCGTAGCCCTTGGTGTTCTTGCCGGTGCTCATTCTTCACCGCCCTCCTCGTCGCCCATCTCCTCGCGGATCTCCTCGACGTTGACCCCGATGGTCCCCTCGGTTCGACCCGTGGACTTCGTTCGCTGGCCGCGGACCTTCTGGCCGCGCTTGTGGCGAACGCCTTTGTACGATTCGATCAGCTTCATCCGGTTGATGTCGTGACGACGCTTCTCTTCGACGTCCGTGCCGACGAGGTGTGTCGTCTCTCCGGTGAAGAAGTCGTTCTGTCGGTTCGTCATCCACGACGGGACGTGGTCTTCGAGGTTCTCGGCGATGTCGACCACCGCGTCGATGTCCTCCTCGTCGAGGAGCCCGAACGTGGCGTTTCTGTCCACGTCGGCCTTCTCGGCGACCAGCCGCGCCGTGCGCGTGCCGATGCCGTCGAGTTCGGACAGGCTTCGCTCGACCGTCTTCGTCCCGTCGAGGTCCGCCCCCCCGATCCGAACGAAGTACTGGAGGTCTTCCTCCTCCTCCGGCGAGTCGTCCTGTGATTCTTCCGTGCTCATGTGTTGGTTGTGGTGAGTCCTACCGGCGCGAATCCGGCGGTACTCGTCCGTTCGAGCGTTGCGGCGGGGATTCGAACCCCGGAGGCAGTGACGCCACAGAGTTAGCAACCCTGCGCCTTGGGCCAGGCTTGGCTACCGCAACCCGCGTTGTATCATCGCCCTCTCGGACTCGGGGCCCGACGCCCCTACAGTTCGTGCGTTCGTAAACTCCGCCCTTCAGTACTTAAACATCACGGAACGGTCGGGTCGCTGTGGGCGGTTCGCACGGTCGCCGCGGGCCGCTCCCCTCCGGGCGCTAGCAGCCCTCGCTGGCGGCCGTCAGCGCCCGCCAGCCGCCGTCGGCTCCCGCTGGTCGTTGCCCGTTCCACCGGCGCGACGCTCGTTTCCGTGAGGCGTACTGTTTAGTGGGTCCCGGGGAAGGGTCCGGACATGAAGGCCGTTCAGTTCGCCGACCACGGCGACCGCGACGTGATCGAGTACGGCGAGTTCCCCGACCCCGACCCCGGCCGCGGCGAGGTGCTCGTCGACGTCAAGGCCGGCGCGTTGAACCACCTCGACGTCTGGACCCGGCGCGGGATGCCCGGCATCGACGTTGAGATGCCGCACATCCCCGGCAGCGACGCGGCGGGCGTCGTCGAGGCCGTCGGCGAGGGCGTGACGCGCTTCGAGCCGGGCGACCACGTCGCCGTCAGCGCGGGCGTCTCCTGTGGCGAGTGCGAGTTCTGTCGCAACGGCGAGGAGTCGCTGTGCGTCTCCTTCCACATCATCGGCGAGCACGTCCGCGGCGTCCACGCCGAGAAGGCGGCGGTCCCGGCGGCGAACCTCGTCCCCGTCCCCGACGGCGTCGACTGGGAGGTCGCCGGCTCCGCGTCGCTCGTCTTCCAGACCGCGTGGCGGATGCTCCAGACGCGCGCCGACATCGAGGCGGGCGAGAAGGTGCTCGTCCTCGGGGCGTCCGGCGGCGTCGGCCACGCGGCGGTCCAGATCGCCGACCACGCCGGCTGCGAGGTGTTCGCGACCGCCTCCACCGAGGCGAAGCTCTCGCACGCCGAGGACTGCGGCGCGGACCACGCGATCGACTACGAGGCGAACGACTTCGCGGACGAGATCGCCGCGCTGACCGGCAAGCGCGGCGTCGACGTCGTCGTCGACCACGTCGGCGAGGCCACCTACCCGAACTCGCTGAAGTCGATGGCGAAGGGCGGCCGACTCGTCACCTGCGGCGCGACCACCGGCCCGAACCCGGGCGCCGGGCTCAACCGCATCTTCTGGAACCAGCTGTCGGTGCTCGGTTCGACGATGGCGACGCCCGGCGAGGTCGACGACGTCTTGGAGCTGGTGTGGGACGGCACCTTCGAGCCCCGCGTCCGAGAGGTGCTCCCGATGAGCGAGGCGGCGCGCGCACACGAGATGATAGAGAACCGTGAGGGCTTTGGCAAAGTGGTGGTTAAACCGGACAGTGAGCTCTGAGACCGACGCCGACGCGGACGCGACCGCCGACGGCACCCCCGACGGCGGGTACGTCCACGCCCCCGGAACCGAGGACGCCGACGCGAGCGACGGCGACGGCTCCCGGGGACCGGCGGCGCCCACCGACGAACCGGCGGCCGACGGCTTCGGCCGCAAGGGGTGGGCGCTGACGGCCGTCCTCTTCACCTGCGTCCTCGTCATCCCGGGGATCATCTACGCGTACCCGTACGTCGCGGGCTGGTTCGGGCTCCCCTTCTTCGCGACGTACCTGGCGCTCCCGCTCGTCCCCGCGCTCCTGCTCGGCCTCGTCGCGGTCTGGTCGATGACGGCCGCGACCGCCGATCGCGATGAGTGAGTCGCGTCGCGCCGACGTAACCGCCGGCCCTCTCGCCGCCGAACGACAACCGTTTTGAACGACACCCGCGCAGTGGTGATATGTTGATCACCGTCTCCGGCCCGCCCGGAAGCGGGAAGAGCACTAACGCCGTCCAA
>ERZ1034488.98-NODE-98-length-21424-cov-6.385699_pt1 | contig 21424 bp, 22 predicted proteins | sample MGYA00520646_ERZ1034488 | MGnify/ENA primary metagenome ERZ1034488 (study PRJEB33760, sample SAMEA4777686) | hypersaline lake metagenome | biome: hypersaline environment; feature: brines | place: Spain | collected 2012-08 | depth 0 m ...
GGTCCGCGGCTCGTTTTTTCGCTCCGGTTCACGCGCGCTCGTCAGCCTCGAGCGGCTCCGCACACCACTGACAGAAGTCGAACGTCGGGTCCGTCTCCTTGCCGCACTCCGGACAGGGGACGGTGCCGTCCCCGTCCGTCGACGCTGCCGAGGGCGCGTCCGGTCCGGTCGTCGCCGCGCGCGCGGCGGTCGAATCCGAGGCGGCGTCCGCGCGACCCGCGTCGCGGTCCCGCTCGTGCGCTCGGTTGTCTCGGCGGGCCACGACGTACGCGTCGATCACGCTCGCGGCGACGACCGCGGCGGCGGGCGCGACCTCGTCGACCGCCGGCGGCGTGCCGGCGAACGCGGCGGTGATCGCGGACTCGGGGACGAACACGAACACCGTCGCGGTGACCGCGACGTACCAGCCGAACGCGCGGGCCCACCGGCGCAGGTACGCGTGGCCGAGCCCGGAGACGACGAGCGCGAGCAGGGCGGCGAGCCAGGGTCGCCGGCGAGAGTGATCCGTCATGGGCGACCGTACGGCCTCCCGGCCCGAGAACCTACCTCTCTCGGAGCGTTTATGTGCCGGACGCGCCGAACCCCGGTATGTTCGGCGTTCCGCTCGGCGAGCTCCTCTCCGGCGTCGCGTTCGCGGCGCTCGGCGTCGGGACGTGGGGGATCGGTCTCGGCGTCGCCTACCTCCTGTACCGCCGGTGGCGCGGCGACGGTCCGCGCGGCGACGACTGAGCCAGCGGAGCCGCGAGGGGCTCCGTCTCGACGGCCGCCCCGCGTTCCGGTTCGGTCACGCTTATCACGCCGCTCGTTCGATCTCGGATATGACAGACACGGCGCTCGTCGTCGGCGGCACGCGGTTCATCGGGCGACACACCGTCGAGGAACTGCTGGCACACGACTACGAGGTCGCGATCTTCAACCGGGGGAACCACGAGAACCCCTTCGCGGACGACGACCGCGTGACGCACGTGGAGGGCGACCGCAAAGACGAGACCGCGCTGCGCGCGGCGAAGCTGTCGGTCGAGCCCGACGTCGTGATCGACTGCGTCGCCTACCAGCCGGCCGACGTGGCGACCGCGACGGAGATCTTCGCTGACGTCGACGGCTACGTCTACATCTCCTCGGGCTCCAGCTACGCGGCCGAGGAGATCCCCAAGCGAGAGGGCGAGACGCCGCTGGAGCCGTGTACCGACGAGCAGGCGGTCGACGACGCCCACGAGACGTACGGCAACCGGAAGGCCGAGGGCGACCGCGCGGTGTTCGCGGCGGCCGAGGAGGGCGTGGCCGCGACGGCGGTCCGCCCGTGTATCGTCTACGGCCCGCACGACTACACGGAGCGGCTCGACTACTGGATCGACCGGGTGCTGACCCACGACCGCGTGGTCGTCCCCGGAGACGGACAGAACCTCTGGCACCGGGCGTACGTCGAGGACGTCGCGAGCGCGCTCCGGATCGTCGCGGAGCGCGGCGAGCCGGGCGCGGCGTACAACGTCGGCGACCGGCGCGCGCTCACGCTGCGGGAGACCCTGGAGACGATCGCAGACGCCGCCGGCGTCGAGTGCGAGGTCGTCGCCGCGAGCGACGACGCGCTCGCCGCCGGCGGGCTCGAACCCGACGACTTCGTCCTCTACCGGGAGTACCCGCACCTGCTCGACACCTGCGCGCTCGCCGACCTCGGCTGGGAGTCGACGCCGGTCGACGAGGCGATGGAGCGGACCGTGGAGGAGCACCGCCAGTCCGACCGCGACGGGAGCGAGTGGGATCCCGGCCGCGAGGCAGAGGAGCGCGTCATCGGCGTGAAGGAGACGCTCTGAAGCGGTACGGCCGCGCCGCGTGGGGCGCCGGCGTCAGTACGCGGCGTCCCACCGCGTCGGCTTCCGGCGGTTCCCGCAGTCCCGGCACTCCATCCGGTCCATCGTGTCGATCGCCACGTCGGTCCCCTCGCAGTTGCCACAGAGGTAGCCGTACCGCCGCTCGTGGCCCGGGTCGGCGTACGCGACGTAGAACGGGGCCCGCGACCCGCGGTCGCTCTCGTCGAAGGCGACGTGGACCCGCTCCCCCTCCTCCGTCTCGTAGATCGCCTCGGAGATGCCGGTGAGGCTGCCGACCTGCTTCCGGTACTCCCGTTCCGCGAACGGCTCGCCGCCGATGTCGACGTCGCGCTCGCCGGCGAGTTCGTACCCCTCGCGCTGGTAGAACGTCGTGCCCGCCTCGTTGTCCGCGAGGACGCGCGCCTCGATCCGGTCGACCTCCGCCGACTCGAGGGCTGACTCGACCCGTTCGAGGAGCGCGCTGCCGATACCGGACTCCCGGTGGTCGGGGTGGACGTGGAGCCAGTCGATCTCGCCGACGCGCTCGCGGCGCCCGACGACGTAGCTCTCCGCGAACCCGACCACGTCGCCGTCGACGACCGCGACCGGGAACACCGCGTCGTCGTCGTCGACGTCGTCTCCCAGATCCTCGGCGTCGTACCACTCCTCGACCGCCTCGTCCAGCAGCTGCTCGCCGACGGCGTGTCCGTACGACGCCACGAGCGACTCGCGGGCGACCGATCGGACTGCGTCGACGTCGGCGGCGGTTGCGGCGCGTAGTTCCATGCGGGTAGATCACACCCCGTGTACAAAAAACTCGGTCGGGATTCCACGCCCGCGGTCCCCCTCGGAGTCTCCGAGTCGGAGCGGTCCGTCCAGCGCGCTCCCTTCGGTCGCCCGCCGCGATCACGCGCGGTCGGCGGCGACCGCGCCGTCCGGCCAGTCGACGAAGTGCCCATCGAACAGCGTCGTCGCCTGCGTGCGGACGTACGCCCGCTGCGACGCGCGCACCGCGTCGGCCGGCGAGTCGCCGGCGTCCAGCGCGCGCTCGGCGACGCGACGCTTCCACCGCGCCGGCGTCCGCCCGGTCTCGGCGCGCCGTCGGAGCGGCGCGATCCGCGAGCGGGCCGCCTCCGAAGAGAGGCCGCGCGCCTCCAGCCCGGCGACGGCGGCCGCGAAGACGTCGGCGAAGAGTCGGTCGCGGTCGGCCGTCCGGTCTCCCGTCGCGGTGATCCAGGTCAGGTCGGCGTCGATGCCGTCGCGGACGGCGGCGTAGAAGTTCGCCCGAGCGGTCTCCCACGGCAGTCCGGCCGCCGGGTGGTCGCCGTCGGCGAGCTCCGTGAGCAGCCCGACGACGGCGGCGACGCAGGCGACGGCGTCCGGGAGCGTCGGCTGGCCGGGCAGCGGTCGGAACTCGATCCGCGCGCTCGCGGCCGCCTCCGTCGCTCCGTCGAACACCGGGCGCACCCACCGCCAGTAGCTCCCGTGCTTGTGCCGGAAGTGGACGAACGCGTCGTCGAACCGCTCGCCGCCCTCGATATCCGCGGGGACGACGACGGGGTCGGCGACGACGCGGTCCACCGCCGCGGCCGCGTCGTCGAGGTCGCGGGGGAACGCGACCTTCGGCTCGCACTCGGGCGGGTTCATGAGCCCCTCGTACAGCGGGACCCGCGTCTCCGCGTGCGAGCCGCCGAGCAGCAGCTCCCGCGTCGGCGCGCCCTCGTCGTACAGCGTCGGCGGGAGGAACGGGGAGTTGGCGGCGACGGCGAGCAGCGGCCCGGCGACCCGGAGCGCGGCGCCGTGGTACGCGGGGAGGTCGGCCGCGCGCCGCGGCTGGAGGTGCGGCTGGATCGAAGTCGTCAGGCTCACCGGCCCGGCGTTGTCGGCCGCGACCGTCGCTCCCGGGAGCTCCACGCTCCCGGTCACCGGCCGGTGCTCGTCGACGCTGGCGAACCCGTGGTACCTGACCGCGTTGCTGACGTTGATCGCCAGCACCAACCCGTCTTCGTGGGTCGCCTCCGTCAGGTACCGCTCCGTCGACCCGTCGGCCGGACCGACCGTCCACGTCCCGTCGCTCACGAAGCGGATCCCCTCCTCGGCCGCGAGTCGCTGGAGGCTCCGGAGCTTCGCCGTCGCCCCCTGCCGGAGCGCCGCGAGCCCCGACTCGCTACACGGCTGGACGTCGCTCGTGAGCTCCGCGTTGTGGAGGCCGAGCTCCCGCTCGAACCCGCGACACCGGAGTAACGACCGCGGCACCCGTCGGACCCCGCCCCGGTCCGCGTCGACCGCGTACAGCTCGTGCTCCAGGCCGATGGTCGACTGGACGCTGTCGAACGTCCCCTCGGCGAGGTGCTCTTTAATCGCCTCCCCCTCCTCGCGGGCGCGCTCCCGGAACGCGTCCGTATCGACGCTTCTCGACGCCCGAACGCCGTCGATCGTCGGTCGTTCCGTCCCCATTTGCCGTCGGTATTTGTTACCGATTGACAAGAACTTTGCGCGGCGGGGGGCGACGTCAGCGCGGTTCGGAGTTCAACTGCGAAAAGAGCCTGGTGGTCGGCGAAAGCGACGGGTGCCGTTACGAGATGGAGTACGTCGCGGCCGCCATCAACAGCATGGTGAGCGCGAGCGCGAGCCCCATCAGGTAGGTCAGCGAGCGGTTCTCCCACTTGAGGTGCTGGAAGTACGCGACGATGAGGACGGTCTTGACCGTCGCGATCAGCAGCGTGCCGCCCAGCGCCTGCGCGTACGTGAACTCGACGAACGACGTCTCGAAGAGCGCGAAGTTCAGCGTCGCCGCGACCAGGAGGGCGACGTATATCGCCGAATACAGCTTCACGGAGTCGTGCGCCATCTTACACCTCACTTCGTCCCTGCGCTTAAAGAACTAACCATCCGGGGTGCCCCGCGTCGTGGCGGAAGAGTGCGTCGAGCCGGCGCCTCGAATCCCGAAACGCCTATCCGCGCGACGGCCGGACCTGTCCCCAGTCGCAGCACGCGACCGGTACTCCCGTGACTCCGCTCGAACCGACGGACGACCTGCTCGAATCGCTGTACGTCGTCAACAAGGTCGCGAAGCAGTTCGCCGACGAGGCCACCGCCGCCTACGAGCGCGGCGACGTCACCGAGAGCAACGTCCGCTCGGCGCGCAAGGACGCCCTCTACCGGCTCAAGACCGCCGTCCTCGCTCGGGTCGTCGCGTACGACGCCGACGGGGTCACCGGCGAGTACCACGCCATCAACGGCGACGTGTGGTTGTTTCTCACGGTCGGCGACTGGCACTTCCACCAGCCGCCGCACGCGATCGGCGGCGAACTCACCGACGCGATCGCGATCTCGAACTCGCGGGCGGACCCGATCGACGCGCCGTACGTGCGCGACGCCTCGGTCGAACGCTCCGACCGCACGCTCGAAGAGGCGCTGTCGCGGCTCGCCGAAGTCGGTGCCAACGCCAACGACCACCTCGCACGGCCGACCGTCACCAGCGAGCACGACCGGATCGTCGACGTGCGCTGGTCGTTCTTACCGTAACCCGCCTCGCCCGCAAAAAATCCGCCTCGCGTTCGTCTGGACCGCGGGAGCCGATTACGCTTCGACGACTTCGATCGCGCCGAGCATCCCGTTCGCCTGGTGGGGCGTGCACTGGTACAGCTGGATCCCGGTGTTGTCGAACGACTGCTCGAAGGTGTGGCCCTCCTCGGAGACGGAGTCGCCGCTGTCGAAGTCGGACTCGGAGCCCTCGACGGAGGCCACGTTGTGCGCGCCGCCGTTGCCGGTCCACTCCCAGACGACGGTCGTGCTGGAGTCGATGCGGATCGCGGCCGGCGAGAAGGCGAACCCGACGTCGCCGGCGCCGACCTCGACGGTGACCTCGTCCTGGCCGGTGAAGTCCATGATGGTGCCCTCGTACATGCGGGCCTCGGAGAGGTAGTCGTCGATCTCGCTCGGCACGTCGTCGACGGCCTCGCCGCCGCCGCCGTCGCCGCCGTCGCCGCCGTCGGACCCGTCGCCGCCGTCGCCGCCGCCGGAACAGCCCGCGAGCGTTCCGATGGTCAGCGCGGCTCCGGTTCCGGCGAGATACCGCCGTCTGGACAGATTATCAGACATCATTTACTGTAGGGGGTGAAGCCTTACAAACCCAGTGATAGCTCCCGACTGTCGGGAGCCTTCGAGGGTCGGAAACGACGTCCCGACGCCCGGGTCGATGCGGCGCCGAGAGTCGGGTTTATCGCCCTCCGCCTCCTCGCGAGACGCATGCGCGAAGACGCGCTGGCGACGCGGCTCGTCGAACACTACGAGGCGACGGCCGAGGACCCGGCGATCCGGCTCGAAGAGCCGTACGACGCCGACGGACGAGAGGGCGTCGTGGACCTCTTCGTCCGGACGCGGACGCCCGAGCCCGTCGATCGCGTGATCGAGCTCAAGGCCGACGCCGCGGTCCGCCGCGCCACCGGCGCGAACGAGGTCCTCCGGCAGTACCGCCGGATGGAGCGGTACTTCCACGCGGACGCGAGCCACGCCCTCCGGCCCAAGCTGGGCCGGAGCGAGCCGGGCGCCCGGTACCTCCTCTGTTTCGCGCCGACGCCGACCTGCGTCTACCACGTCGCGACCAACCGCACGCTGTACGGCTCCGTCGACCCGGCGGCGCGGGCGGGAGACGTGCCCGCGGTCCGCACCGTCGCGTTCCTGACCGGTCTCGAGGGCGACCCGAGGGACCTCGGGCTCGTCTCGGTGAACGGCGACGCCGCGTTCGGCTCGGAGGCGTTCAAGCGGGCGGTCCCCGCGGACTCGCGGCTGGCGGAGAGCCTGCGCGCCGTCGACGACGACCTCGTCGAGTTCCCCTGAACCGGGTCGGAGCAGAGGAGTCGCCGCCGGTGAGAAAGTACTCGACTAGAGGCCGATCTCGCGCCCGATGACGACGTGTTGGATCTCGCTGGTCCCCTCGCCGATCTCCATCAGCTTCGCGTCGCGGTAGAACCGCTGCGGGGCGAAGTCGGTGGTGTACCCGTAGCCCCCGAGCGTCTGGACCGCCTCCTCGGCCACCTCGCGGGCCGCCTCGCTGGCGTCGAGCTTCGCCAGCGCCGACTCCTCCGTGACCGACTCCCCGGCGTCGTACTTCGTCGCCGCCTTCTGCGTCAGGAGGCGGGCGCGCTCGATCTGGCGGTGCATGTGGACCACTTTGTCGCGGACCGCGTCGAACTTCGCGATCGGCTTGCCGAACTGCTCGCGCTCGCCCGCGTACCCCTTGGCGGCCTCGTACGCGCCCTGCGCGAGCCCGACGGAGAGCGCGGCGATCGAGATCCGACCGCCGTCGAGCGTCTTCATCGTCTGTGTCCAGCCCTCGCCCTCCTCGCCGAGCAGGCGGTCCGCCGGGATCCGCACGTCGTCGAAGGCGATCTCGCAGGTCGGCGAGCTGTTGAGCCCCATCTTGTCCCAGACGGTCGTCACCTCGAAGCCGTCGTCGTTCTCGGGGTCGACGATGAACGTCGAGATGCCGTCGTAACCAGCTCCGGGGTCCGTCACCGCCTTCACGACGATCGAGTTCGCGACGTTCGCGTTCGTGATGAACTGCTTGGTGCCGTTCAGCACGTACTCGTCCGCCTCGGCGTCGTACTCGGCGGTCGTATCCATATCGGAGGCATCCGAGCCGCTGCCGGGCTCCGTGAGCGCCCACGCGCCGAGCCCCTCGCCCTCCGCCAGCGGGCGGAGCCACTCCTCCTTCTGTTCGTCGGTGCCGAAGAGGTCGATCGGCTTCGCGCCCAGCGACGTGTGCGCGGCGTACGAGAGCCCGATCCCGCCGGAGACGCGCCCGAGCTCCTCCGTGACCAGGGCGTACATCAGCTGGTCGCCGCCGAGTCCCCCGTACTCCTCCGCGACCGGGATCCCCATCATGTCGAGCTCCGCGAGCGAGTCGAACACCTCCTCGGGGAAGCGGTGTTCGTCCTCGATCTCCTGGGCGATGGGCGCGATCTCCTCCTCGCAGAACTCTCGGACGGTGTCGCGTATCATCCGGTGCTCTGCGGGTACCTCGAAGTCCATGGGCAAACATCGCGACCCGCGGACATAAACGATGCGAACGACCGTGACAGACCGCGACTGGCGGAGCCGACGACTTATGAGGCGTCGTCGCGTGCCGCAGATATGGAGTTCCGGGAGCTCGTCCGCGGTCGCGTCGACTGGCCCGACATCGAACGGGTGGCGCGCGAGCTGGCGACCCGGTACGACCGCGACGGCGTCCGCGTGCGGTTCCTCGACGCCGACAACTGGCTCTCGACGCCGATGGTCGTGGACGGCGACCTCTTCGTGAAGGTGATCACCAGGCAGAACACGCTCGTCCACGCGCTGTTCACCACCGGGCGGAACCTCGGGGCCGTCTCCGCCGGCACCGAGGGGTTCTTCGAGCGCCACGAGACCCCCTACGAGATGGCGCGCCACGAGCTTGAGGCGACCCGGCGGGTCCGCGAGCTCGGCGTCAACGCCCCGGAGCCCGTCGAGGCGTTCGAGGTCGGTGACCTCGGCGTGCTCGTGTTGGAGTACCTCCCCGAGTTCCGCACCCTCGGCGAGCTCGACGAGGACGCGGTGGTCGAGCTCGCGCCCGACCTGTTCGAGACGCTCCGGACGGTCCACGACGCCGGGCTCGCGCACGGCGACCTCCGCGCCGAGAACGTCCTCGTCGCGGACGGGGAGCTGTACGTCATCGACGCGACCCGGGTGAGCGAAGACGGCCGCGAGGCGGCGCGCGCCTACGACCTCGCGAGCGCGCTCGCGGCGCTGGAGCCGCTGATCGGCGCGGCCGACGCGGTCGACGCCGCGCTCACGAGCTACTCGACCGACGAGCTCCTCGCGGCGCGGCGGTTTCTCGACTTCGTCGCGATCCGGCCGGACCACGACTTCGCCGCCGCCGAGCTGATCGGCGAACTCGAAAAGCGGACGGCGTGAGACGCGGCAGAAAGCGCGTCGAGCGGGGGCGGACTCGACTCAGCCGCCGAGGTACAGCTGCGAGACCTCGTCGTCGTTCAGCAGCTCCTCGGGCGTTCCCTCGAACCGGACGGTCCCCTGGTCGAGCACGTAGCCGCGGTCGGAGATGCCGAGCCCCTTCGTCACGTTCTGCTCGACCATGAGGATCGCCGTCTCCATGTCGTTGACCTCCTTCACGTCCTCGAACACGTCGTCGGCGGTGTTCGGCGCGAGCCCCGCCGAGGGCTCGTCGATGAGGAGCACGTCGGGCTCCATCACCAGCGCCCGGGCGAACGCGAGTACCTGCCGCTGGCCGCCGGAGAGCGTCTTCGCCTTCGCGCTCCGCTTCTCCTCGATGATCGGGAACCGGTCGTACAGCGTCTCGATGACCGCTTCGAGGCCGCCGTCGCGGGCGACGCCGCCCATCCGGAGGTTCTCGTCGATCGTCAGCGAGCCGAACACGTTGTCGGTCTGGGGGACGTAGCCGATCCCCTCGCGGACGATCTCCTCGGGCGCCATCCCGCCGATGTCGCGGCCGTGGTAGGCGACCGTGCCGGTCCACGGGGTCAACATCCCGAAGGCGGTCTTGAGCACCGTCGACTTCCCGGCCCCGTTCGGGCCGACGAGACAGACGATCTCGCCCGGGTCGAGCCGGACCGAGCAGTCGTCGAGCACCTGTACCTCGCCGTACCCGCTGTCGACGCCCGACAGCGAGAGCACCGGATCGGCTCCGTCGGTGGCCCCCGCGGGCCGGGTGGTGTCGTCGCTCATGCGCCGCCCCCGAGGTACGCGTCGATGACGCGGTCGTCGTTCCGGACCCCCTCGGGCGTCCCCTCGGTGAGGACGTGCCCCTGGTCCAAGACGACGATCGGGTCCGCCAGGTCCATCACGAACTCCATGTCGTGCTCGATGAGCAGGAACGTCGTCCCCTGCTCGTTGAGCCGGCGGATCTGCGTCTTCAGCTTCTTCGCGAGCGTCGGGTTCACCCCCGCCACCGGCTCGTCGAGCAGCAGCACCTCCGGCTCGGCGAGCATCGCCCGCGCGAGCTCGACCAGCTTCATCTGCCCGCCCGAGATGTCGGTCGCGGGCTGGGTCGCGAGGTGGTCGATCTCGAACTCCGCCAGGATCCGCTCCGCCTCGGCGAGGTTCGCCGACTCGCTCTCGGCGACCGTCCCGGGCGAGGTGAACAGCCTGCGGAACGACTCGCCGGGCTGCTCGCGCGGCCCGACCAGCATCGCCTCGCGGACCGTCATCCCCTCCAGCTTGCGCGGCGTCTGGAACGTCCGGATGAGCCCGTAGTCGGCGACCTCGTACGGCTCCATGCCGGTCACGTCCGTCCCGTTCACCTCGACGGTGCCGCCGTCCGGCTCGTAGAAGCCGGAGATGAGGTTGAACAGCGTGGACTTCCCGGCCCCGTTGGGACCGATGAGCCCGGTGATCGTGCCGCGCTCGACGCCGAACGTCGCGTGGTCGGTCGCCGCGAGCCCCCCGAACGACTTCTGGAGGTCGTCGACCGCGAGGACGGGGTCCTGCTTGGCGAGCGCGCCCTCACTCATCGCCACCACCTCCCTTCTGCTCGCGGACGCCGCTATCCGGTGAGTCCGGCGCGCCGCCGCCGTCGACCGCGCTCGGCCAGATCAGCTCGCGCTGCGGGGGGAGCACCCCCTGCGGCCGGTAGCGCATCACGGCGATTATCACGACCCCGATCAGCAGCAGTCGGAGCGGCGCGGGGTCGATCGGCAGCGCCACGTCGTTGAGGAACCGCGTCCCCTCCCGGATCGTGACGATGACGATGCCGCCGAACAGCGCCCCGCGGTTCGAGCCGCTGCCGCCGAGGATCACGGCGACCCACGCGTAGAACGTCGTGATCGGGTCCAGGTCGCCCGGCCCGACGTAGAGGTTCAGGTGCGTGTAGAACACGCCCGCCAGCGCCATGATCAGGCTGCCGAGGACGAACGACTGCATCTTGAACGAGTAGGTGTCCTTCCCCAGCGCCCGCGCGAGGTCCTCGTCGGACCGGATCGTGCGGAGGACGCGACCCCACGGCGACCGGTGCGCGCGCCGGAGGACGAAGTAGACGCCGCCCGCGAACGCCAGCACCAACAGGACGTTCAACAGCGCCTGCCAGAACGCCGTCTCCAGGAGCACGGGCGAGCCCGGAATGACCTCCAGGCGGAGCCCGGGCATCGCCTCGGGGAACGTCCCCAGGACCGGCCACCCGGCGAAGAAGCCGGGGATGCCGCGGACCCCGGCGCTGCCGTTGGTCAGCCACCGCTCGTTCAACACGATCAGCCGGACGACCTCCGCGAGGCCGAGCGACGCGATGGCGAGGTAGTCCGCCCGGAGCCGGAGCGTCGGGATGCCGATCAGTATCGCCAGCACGAACGCCACGGCGAGCCCGACGACGAGCCCGACGATCGGGAGCCCGAGCAGCGAGGGGAGGAGCGGGACCCCCTCGAACAGCTCAACGAGCGGCGACCCGCTCGCGGTGAACAGCGCCGCGCCGTACGCGCCGACTCCGAAGAAGGCGGCGACGCTGAAGTTGATCAGCCCGGCGAACCCCCACTGCGAGTTCAGCCCGAACGACAGCAGGGCGTACATCCCCGCGAGGCCGACGAGGAACAGGAAGTACGTCGGCCCGAGCGCGCCGGTGAGCAGCGCGGCGAGGAGGAAGAGGAGGAACGCCGCGCTGACGCCCAACACCCACCCCTCCGGGCGGGTCAGGTCCTCGACCGCCCCCCGCGGATCGGTGAGGGCGCTCACGTCGCCCCCTCCCCGGCGATCCCGTTCGGCCGGACGAGCAGCACGGCGACCATGATCACGAACGCGATGGCGTTCGCGTACTCGATGCTGATCAGGCTCTCGAGGAGGCGCGCGAGCCACCCCGGCCAGATCGGCAGCGCCTCGACCACGTCGGAGAAGAACGGTGTGAGTTGGTTTATCATACCGATGAGGAAACCGCCCGCCATCGCGCCGTAGACGGAACCGATCCCGCCCAGGATCACCGCCGCGAAGATGACCAGGAGCAGGTTGAACCCCATCCGCGGCGAGAGCTGGTTGAACAGGCCGAGGAACACCCCGCCGGCGCCGGCGAGGCCCGCGCCGATGACCCACGTCCAGAGCTTGACCCGCCGCGTCCGGATGCCGCTGACCCGCGCGAGGTCGGGGTTGTCGGCCATCGCGCGCATCTTCCGGCCGAGATCGGTGTACTGGAGCAGCACGTGGAGCCCGACGACGAGGACCGCGGCCGAGACCACGATCGCCACGTCGTGGAGCGTCACCCGCACGCCGTACGGCACCAGCGCCTCGATCGGCCGCAGCGGCTGGATGTCGAACCGCGTGAAGTCGGAGCCGAACCGGATCTGGATCAGCGCCCGGTAGACGAACGCGATCCCGATCGACGTGATCAGCAGGCCGATCGAGTCGACGTCGAGCGGCTCGTAGATCACCCGCTCGGTGATCACCGCGACCGCGGCGGCCGCGGCGATCCCGACGACGAGCGCGACGAAGAACCCGTACGGGAGCCCTAGGACCGCGCCGCCGAGCCCGCCGACAGCGCCGAACGTCACGAGCGACGCGTACGCCCCGATCGTCATCGTGTCGCCGTGGGCGAAGTTCGCGAAGTCGGCGATGCTGTACACGAGCGACAGCCCGATGCTCCCGAGGACGATGATGCTGCTGAAGACCAGCCCGTTGGCCAGGTATCCGATGACGGTCATCGGCCCGGGTTAGCCTTCGACGAAGTCGATGCCTTCGTACTCGTGGTCCTGTACCTCGAGGACCTGGAGGAAGCCGACCGGGTCGCCGTCCTCGTTGAAGTCGATGGGACCGCTGACCCCCTGGTAGTCGACGTCGTCGGGGCCGCCGCCGTCAGCGAGGATCTCGCTCGCGGCCGCGAACGACGTCACGGTCTCGCCCTCCGGTCCGGAGACGCGCCGGACGGTGTCGCTGAGCGCCGCGCCGGTGAACTCGTCGGCCGCCTGGATCGCGAGCGCGGCGTTGATCACGCAGTCGTACGCGTACGCCGCCCACGACGTCGGCTGGCGGTCGTACTCCGCCGCGAAGTCTTCGGCGAACGACTGGTAGTTCTCCTCCTCGACCGGGGCCGAGGGGACGACGATCTTCATCCCGTCGATGCTCCCCTCGGGGGTGTTCTCCAAGACGTTGTCCCCGGAGACGGAGTCGGCGCCGTAGAACTGCGCCTCGTAGCCCGAGGAGAACACCTCGTTGACCATCGTGGCGAACTCGGCCTGGTAGGTGACGAACAGCCACGCGTCCGCCCCGGAGCCGTTCATCTCCGAGATGACGCCGGAGTACGACTGCTGGTCCTGGTCGTGGGGCGTGTTGTAGACGACGTCGCCGTCGTAGGCGTCGACGAACGCGTCGGTGAGGCTCTGCCCGTAGTCGTTGTTGACGTAGGTGACCGCCACCTCGTCGTAGCCGTCGTCGGCGATGATGTTCGAGAGCGCGAGCGACTGGCTGCGGCCGGACGGCGACATCCGGAGCAGCCCCGGGAACTCGGTGAGGTTGAGCCCGGTGGAGTTCTGGCTCAACTGGACGACGTCGGTCCCCTCGACGACGCTCTCGTAGATCGCCAGCGAGACGCCGGACCCGACCGCGCCGATGAGGAACGGGACGCCGTCCTGATTGACGAGCTTCTGGGCGGCCGCGATCCCGCCCTGGTTCTCGCTCTCGGAGTCCTCGACGGCGATGTCGAGCTCGCGTCCGTCGATGCCGACCTCGTTGACGCGCGACAGGGCGAGGTCGACCCCGCGCTGGTTCCGCTCGCCGAACGCCGACAGCGACCCGGTCTGCGAGTCGACCATCCCGATCTGGAACGCCTCGGTCGTGTCGCCGCCGTCGCTCCCGTCGTCGCCGTCCGTTCCGTCTCCGCCGTCGCTGCCGTCGCTGCCGTCGCTGCCGTCACTGCCGTCGTCGCCGTCTCCGCCGTCGTCGGTCGTGCTGAGACAGCCCGACAGGGCGACGAGCCCCGCGCCGCCGGTCAGTTTCAGGAGCGTTCGCCGGTCAGCCGCGTCCGTGGTATCCCGTGACATATTTATCCGATAGACTCGAACACATCTGGGTATCTCAATCCCGACCCGTCCATGGTCGGTTCGGCGCACGCGGGCCGTCGAGCCCGGGAGCAGAGACGGTCGAATATTTTACAGTTAATTAAGGCTAGAATAATTGGTCGGGTGCGGATATATACCGGTCCCGGCTCGAACTGTTCGTATGATCCCGCCCATCGCGAGCAATTTCGTCGCCGGGGAGACGCCGGAGGCGGCGCTCGCGCACGTCGAGGCGCTCAACGACCGCGGTGTGGCCGGCATCCTGAACCTCCTCGGCGAGCACTACGAGGAGCGGCCGCCCGCCGACGCGGACGCGGACGCGTACGTCGACCTCGTCGAGGCCATCGCCGAGCGCGACGTCGACGCCTGCGTCTCCGTCAAGTCGAGCCAGATCGGTCTCGACATCGGCGACGACGTCTTCGAGGAGAACCTCGCGCGCATCGTCGCGGCGGCCAACGATTCCGGGGCGGCCGGCGCGGACGGGGCGGGGACCTTCGTCTGGATCGACATGGAGGACCACGAGACGACCGACGTGACGCTCGACGCCTTCGAGCGGCACGCCCTCGACACCGACGGCAACGTCGGGGTCTGCGTCCAGGCGAACCTGAAGCGGACCCGCGACGACCTCGAACGGCTGGCGGAGCTGCCCGGGAAGGTCCGGCTCGTCAAGGGCGCGTACGACGAGCCCGCGGCGCTCTCGTACAAGGAGAAGGCGCGCGTCGACGAGTCGTACCGGAACTGCCTCGCGTACATGTTCGAGGCGTTCGACGACGGCGTCGCCGTCGGGAGCCACGACCCCGCCATGATCGAGTACGCGGCGGAGCTGTACGCCGAGCACGGGACGCCCTACGAGGTCCAGATGCTGACGGGGGTCCGCGAGTCGGCGCAGTTCGACCTCGCGGCGAACGACGACGTGGCGGTGTACCAGTACATCCCGTACGGCTCCAAGTGGTTCTCCTACTTCTATCGGCGGATCAGGGAGCGGAAGTCGAACGCGCTGTTCGCGCTGCGGGCCATCGTCGGGAACTGACCCCGGGCCGCGCACGCGGATCTATCTCCGACCGCAATCACGGACCTCCCTCCCGGCCGCGCTCACGGGTCCAACAGCTTTGACTCCGCCTTCCGGAGGTGTTCGAGCAGCGTCGTCTTCGAGACGTCCATGTCGTCGGCCAGCTCGCGGGTCGACGCCTCGCGGGGCCACTCGTAGTAGCCGGCCTCGCGGGCGTGCTCGAACACCTTCCGCTGGGTCGTGGTGAGCGTGTCGAGCCGGTGCTCGCGGGGGGTCCGCCCCGCGTGGCCCGACGACGACATCGACTCGACGGACACCTCCGCGCCGGACGTCTCCTGGACCGCGTCGAGCGACTCCCGAATGTCCGTCCGCTCGCCGACGAAGCACACCTGCCACTCCTCTCGCCCGTTCTCGATCCTGACCGGCGCGCTGTGGACGAAGCCGTGCTCTAAGAGCGTCGGACACACCATGTCGGCCGGGTCGTACTCCAAGAAGAACTCGCGGACGACGTTGCCCGGCGCGTCGCGGGCGCGCCCGAACCGCTCCTGTAGCTCCAAGAGGTTCCCCGCCCGGTCGGACTCGCGGATCGCGTCGAGCAGCGCCTCGACGTCCTCGTTCGTGTCTCCGAACGCCGTGAAGAGGCCGTTCACGGAGTTGGGCGCGTCGGTCTCGGCCCGCGGCGAGTTGTAGATAGCGTGCGCGAGCACGCCGCCGTCGGTCCGTTCCGTCGCCTCGATCGCCCAGCAGTTCGGATGCCAGAGATCCAGCGTGAGCCGGGTTCCCGCCCACTCGTTCGCCCCTTCTGCGTCGGTCGTCGCCATTATGCTACATGCTTGGTAGCGCATCACAAAGACTCTGCCGACCATGGGAGGGTGGGTTATTTGGACGGGCGACGACAACCGCCGTACATGGCGCAGCCCTACCGACACTACATCGACGGCGAGTGGGTCGACGGCGACGGGTCCGAGACGTTCGCGAGCGAGAGCCCCGCGACCGGGGAGACGCTCGGCGAGTTCCACCGCGGGACGCCGGACGACGTCGACCGCGCGGTCGACGCCGCGGACGAGGCGTTCGAGGAGTGGCGAGAGCTCTCCCGGGTCCAGCGCGCCGAGTACCTCTGGGACGTCTACCACGAGCTCCGGGACCGGACCGACGAGCTCGGTGCGATCGTCTCGAAGGAGTGCGGCAAGGAGATCAGCGAGGGGAAAGCCGACGTGGTCGAGGCCGCGCACATGGTCGAGTGGGCCGCGGGCGACGCCCGACACCCCAAGGGCGACATCGTCCCCTCGGAGATCCCCTCGAAGGACGCGTACATGCGGCGGTCGCCCCGCGGCGTCACCGGCTGTATCACGCCGTGGAACTTCCCGGTCGCGATCCCGTACTGGCACATGGCCATCGCGCTGGTCGAGGGGAACACCGTCGTGTTCAAGCCCGCGGAGCAGACGCCGTGGTGCGCGCAGATCGTCGCGGAGATGTTCGACGACGCCGGCATCCCCGACGGCGTGTTCAACATGGTCCAGGGGTTCGGCGACGCGGGCAACGCGATCGTCGAGAACGACGACGTCTCGACGGTGCTTTTCACCGGCTCCGCGGAGGTCGGCCACCACATCCAGGACAAGCTCGGCGGCGTCGCCGGCAAGCGCGCCGCCTGCGAGATGGGCGGGAAGAACGCGATCGTGATCACCGACGAGGCGGACCTCGACACCGCCGTCCACTCGGCGGTGATGTCCTCGTTCAAGACGACGGGGCAGCGCTGCGTCTCCTCCGAGCGCCTGATCGTCCACACGGACGTGTACGACGAGTTCAAAGAGCGGTTCGTCGAGGTCGCGGAGTCGGTCGCGGTCGGCGATCCGCTCGACGAGGAGACGTTCATGGGCCCGCTCATCGAGCCGGAGCACGTCGAGAAGGTGACCGAGTACAACGAGCTCGCCCGCGAGGAGGACGTGAACGTCCTCGTCGACCGGACCGAGCTCGACGACCACGAGATCCCCGACGGCCACGAGGACGGCCACTGGGTCGGGCCGTTCGTCTACGAGGCGGACCCCGACGCCGACCTCCGGTGTACCCACGAGGAGGTGTTCGGCCCCCACGTCGCGCTCTTGGAGTACGAGGGCGGCATCGAGCGCGCGGTCGAGATCCAGAACGACGTCGAGTACGGGCTCGCCGGCGCGGTCATCTCCGAGGACTACCGGCAGATCAACTACTACCGCGACCGCGCCGAGCTGGGACTGGCGTACGGCAACCTCCCGTGTATCGGCGCGGAGGTCCAGCTCCCCTTCGGCGGCGTGAAGAAGTCCGGTAACGGCTACCCCTCCGCCCGCGAGGCGATCGAGGCCGTCACCGACCGCACCGCGTGGACGCTGAACAACTCCAAGGAGATCGAGATGGCGCAGGGCCTCTCCGCGGACATCAAGACGAAGGACGACTGACGGCCGACGCGGTCGCTCGGTCCGCGTCAGTCCGCGACGTCCTCCACTGCCGCGATCGTCTCTGTCGGCGTCTCGGCCGCGGCGAGCGCGCCGCGCGCCGCGAGCCGCTCCCGCGGCCGCCCCACCGGCTGCGGCTCGGGGGCCGTCTCGATCAGGTCGGCCTCCCGCAGGAGCCGTTTTATCCGCGTGAACGTCGAGGGACTCCCGAGCCCGGCGTCCTCGCAGGCCCGCCGGAGAGTGCGGTCGAGGACGCCCTCGCGCGCGCCGACCGCGTAGGCCCGAATCCGAGTTTCCTCTGGATCTGGACCGGCGGCCGGGCTCTTCGGGCCGCCGGATCTCGCCGAATCACCGACACCCGCCGAATCACCAGTATCCTCCGGAGCGGCGGACACGTCGAGCGCGCGGAGCACCGCGGCGGCGACCGACTCGTCGCACCGCGTCGCGAACCCCTCGTACACCAGCCGTCGGCTCGGCGTCCGGAGCCGGTACCGGTCGGCGTCCGCGAACTCGGAGGCGTAGCGCCCGCGGAGCGTGGCGTCGTCGCCGACGCGGAGCCACCGCCCCTCACCGTTCCCGCCTCGGACCAACGCGTATCCGGTGTCGCCTCCGGCCAGCGCCGTGTTGGGCTGGGGCGCGTCGAGGACGCGGAGGTCGACGACGTCGGCGTCGAGCAGCGCCGCGAGCCGGCTCGCCGCCCGGAACCCGGCGGTCGCGGTCTCGATCGCGGACTCCCCCGCGAACACCCGCAGCGTCGGGAGCTCGTCGGCCGGCGTCGTACCGTCGCCGTCTCCGCTGTCGCCGTCGTCCTCGTCGCCGCCGTCGCCGCTGTCCCCGCTCGCGAGGCTCGGCTCGACGAGCGCCGGGGCGACCTCGCGGTACGCCTCGACTACTTCTCCCAGCAGTCGCGGTCCCGGGTCGACGAGGATCGGCTCGGAGAGCCCGCCAAGCGGGACCGGGTCGGTGGCCGACGAGAGCGCGGGACCGGTGACCATCGGCCCATCCTACGGGAGCGACGAATTAAGCCTGCGGGACGGGACGCCGGATCGCGGCGTGCCGGCTCGCGCGCCTTTTTCACCCCGCGCTCGCAACGGACCCCCGTGCCACCGCTGGACCTGTCGATCGGGCTCGGAACCTCCGGGCTCGACGATCCCGAGACCTGTACCGAGACCGTCGTCGCGGCGCTCGAGGCCGGCTACCGCCACGTCGACACCGCGCAGATGTACGACAACGAGGCGGCCGTCGGCGAGGGGATCGCCCAGAGCGACGTCGACCGCGACGACGTGGTCGTCGCCACGAAGGTCCACCCCGAGAACCTCGCGCCCGACGACGTGCGGGAGACGACGCGCGCGAGCCTCGACCGGCTCGGACTCGACCGCGTCGACCTCCTGTACGTCCACTGGCCGATCCGGGCGTACGACGCCGCGGCGACGCTGCCCGCCTTCGACGACCTCCGCGACGCGGGCGTGACCGACCACGTCGGCGTCTCGAACTTCACCCCCGGGCTGCTGCGCGAGGCGCGCGAGATCCTCGACGCGCCGATCGCGGCCCACCAGGTCGAGTGCCACCCGCGGTTCCGCCAGCCGGAGCTCCGCGACCTCGCCGCCGAGTTCGACCACCGGCTCGTGGGCTACTCCCCGCTCGGCCGCGGCGAGATGCTCGACGACCCGGCGATCCTCGAAATCGCCGAGCGGAACGATCTCTCGCCCGCCGTCGTCGCGCTCGCGTGGGCGCTCGATCGCGGAATCGTGCCGATCCCGAAGGCGCGCGGCGACCACGTGCGGGAGAACCTCCGCGCGGTCGACGTCGACCTGCCCGACGAGGACCTCGATACGATCGACGCGCTCGAACCCGGCGACCGGCAGATCGACCCCGACGACGCGGCGTGGAACCGCTGACGAGGGCGGCCCGACTGCCGCCCTTGACCCGCTTCCCGGTCAGACTGCGTTGAGCCGCGCCCGCAGCTCCGCGTCCGCGCGCTCGACCAAGTCGTCGAGCGGCTCGTCGAGGTACGGTACCCACTGGTCGATGAATCCCGAGCGGCCGAGCATCCGGACGGCCTCGTAGATCGGCCGACGTCGCTCGAACCCCTTCGGGAGCCCGCCGGCGCGCTCGCGGTACCCATCGCGGAGCGCGGAGGCGAACCGCTCCGGTCCGGTCGAGTCGAACCCGTTGAGGAGCTGGTCCTCCGCGCGCACCAGGTCCCGAGCCGGGTCGCCGGCGTGGGAGAGCTCCCAGTCGATCGCCGCGACGCCCGGGCCGTCGGTAGCGTCCGCCCCGTCACCTTCGGCCGTCACGAAGAGGTTCGGCTTCGTGACGTCGCCGTGGAGCAGCGCCGCCGGCGCGCCGTCGAGCAGGTCCCGGTTCGCGCACACGCAGTCGACGACGGCGTCGTAGTGGTCCGCGAGCCGCTTCGAAGTGCCGATCTCGCGCGTCCGCTCGATAGTGGCGAGCAACACGTCCGTCCACGACGCGAACTCGATCGCGAGTCCGGTCGGTCCGTCGGGGTCCGGGGTCGCCTCTCCCGCTGCGGCGCTCCCGCGTTCCCTCCCCGCGCCGACGATCTCCCCGTGGCTCGCGAACCGGTCGGCGTGGAGCGCGGCGAGCGCGGCGCCGACGCGGCGGAGCAGTCGCTCGCGCTCGTCATCGCTCGCCGCGTCGTACACGTCCAACAGCCCCCGACCGGGCGCGGGCGCCGTCGCGAGGTACGCCGGGTCGCCGTCCGGATCGGCCGCCAGCACCTCGGGGACCGGGAGTTGGCCGTGCGCTCCGACGTATCGGAGCACGGCGCGTTCCCGGGCGAGCCGGTTGCTCTCGTCGGTCACGGCGACCTTGAGGAACGCCCGTCCGCCGTCGGCGAAGACGACGCCGACAGTCTCGTTGGCGCCGTTCCAGGAGGGGCCGACGCCGGTCAGCCGGTCGACCTCGCGGTCAGGAAACGCCGCGGCGAGCGCGCGGTCGATCGGTTCCGAGCCGGTGCCGTTCATGTGTTCTGCTCCGCACGCACCCGTGTTAACATTGTTGTCAGGACAGGGATGACCGTGCCACGTAAATCTATGAACACGTTTCAGAATCCTGTTACCGCGTGATTATCGATGCCCTCATACGTGTTGGTGAAAGATAATGAACTCGTGAAAGACGGGTCACCGGACGGGCGTATCGCGTTCGATGTCGACGGGACGACGCTCACCGTCCGGGACGTGATCGAGGGCGAGGAGATGGAGTTCCGTGTCGACCGCGAGCCGGATCTCTCATCGGCGCTCCCCGAACTGTTTCCGTCTCCGGTCGACGATGCGGTCAGTTTCGAGACGGTGTCGCTGGTGATACCCGACTACGCGTCGATCGTCTTCCGGGACGTTAACGGTGACCACGTCGCCAGACACAGCGATTCGATAGAACTCGAACGCGGCTCGTACTGTATCGAAGTGAACGGGGTGACGAAGACACTCATCCGTGTGACGGACGTCGAAATCGCAGCGACCGGCGACGGAGATCCCGGCCCGATCACTATCTCGTTCGACCGCCCCCGGACCGTCTCGGTCGGTGCGCGCTCGTTCCACACGCGCCCCGAGGCGACGATCACCGTCCCCGACGACCCGGTAGCTCTAACCGAGGTCGTGTCGCTGCTCGGATCGTCGATCAAGGAGTTCTCCCCGGAACGGTCGTGGCCCACCTTGCGCGGTTATCCGCCTCGGATCGAGCGCGGTGACTCTCTCGACGTTCCGAGCCCGCTGTCGGTGCCCGACACGGGCGTCGAGGTAGTCGTCCGACCGACGTACGCCGACGTGTACCGGCTCTCGACGCTGTCGTACTACCTCGGGGCTCGAATGGTGACGGGCGACGCCCCGGCGATCCGACTGGACACAGGGTACGAGGAACGGCTGCCGATAGAGGGGGAAGCGCTCGAAGAACGGGTCACGGAACTGTTCCGAACGTGGTTCTTCCTCGACACGCTCGCGCGGACGGAGGGGTACGTCCCGTCCGACCGGTACGAGTACGACGCGGTCGGTCCCGATCTCCCCTTCTACCCGCCGAACCTCGCCGACCAATCCATGAGCGAGCGGCTGATGGAGTACCTAGAGGTCGATCCCGAGACGGTCGAACCTCATCTGCCGGCGTGGCCGACCGAGGCCGTCCTCCGGCCGGTTCCCGCGTCCG
>ERZ1034488.100-NODE-100-length-21129-cov-5.332827_pt1 | contig 21129 bp, 23 predicted proteins | sample MGYA00520646_ERZ1034488 | MGnify/ENA primary metagenome ERZ1034488 (study PRJEB33760, sample SAMEA4777686) | hypersaline lake metagenome | biome: hypersaline environment; feature: brines | place: Spain | collected 2012-08 | depth 0 m ...
CGGAGCTTCCCGCCGGTCGACTCCCAGGCGTCCGCGACTGCCGCCCGGAGCTGGCTCACTCTCGTCTCTCCCCCGTCTGGGCTGTCGTCTCCCCCACCATCTGTCGCGGCCTCGGTCTCGACGGCCACGCTCTCGTCGATGTCCCGTTCGGACAACAACAACGCCCCCGCGAGCACACCAGTCAGGGTGATCCCGAGCGCGATCCCGCCGCGGGTGGCGACGTACAACACCCCGGTCTCCCGGCCGAGGATCGGGATGATCACGGGGACGTAGAAGGTGAACACGTGTTGAGCGAACCCGAAGAACGTGTTCACCGTCACCGCCACCAGCGTCGCCCGGTCCGACAGCCGGCCGGACTCCCGAAACTCCGCGAGCATCCCGTAGCCGGCGGTCGTCGACGCCGCCGTCGTGAGGATCGCCGTGCCGACCTCGCTGGGCAGGTTCGCCGGCCCGGTGAGATACCGCGACACGCCGGCGACCTTCTCGACGGCACCCAACGACACCGCGAGGTTGGCCAGAAACACACCGGCCGAGATCAGCACCGAAATCCGGAGAACGCGCTCCCCGGCCCGCGGCAACACGGTCCCGTAGTCGACGGCCGCGAGCGTTCGAACCGCCGCAGTCACGCTCTCGACAACCGCGTCCACCGGCGTCTGTGCGAGGACAACCGTCACGGATTCGACTCAGGGAGCGGGCGACGTGTGCATGTCGGTTCTCCCGGTCGGTGGGAGCGACACCACACCTGAAAAGGGGCTACGCCTCGCCCAGCAGACTGTCGACGAGCGCCGCCGGCTCGAACCGCTCGATGTCGTCGTACCCCTGCCCGACGCCCAGGAACAAGACGGGCTTGCCGGTGACGTACGCGACCGAGATCGCCGCCCCGCCCGAGGAGTCGGCGTCGGCCTTCGTCAACACCGCGCCGTCGATTGCGGCGGCGTCGTCGAACTCGCGAGCACGCTCGACGGCGTCCTGGCCGGCGACCGCCTCGTCGACGAACAACGTCATATCCGGCTCGACCACGCGGTCGATCTTCGACAGCTGCTCCATCAGGTCCTCGGAGGTGTGGAGCCGTCCGGCCGTGTCACCCAACACCACGTCGATCCCGTTCGCCTCGGCGTACTCGACGGCGTCGTACACCACCGCCGCCGGGTCACCACCCTGTTCGTGGGTGATGATCTCCGTGTCCAACGCCTCGGCGTGTTGGCTGATCTGCTCGTTCGCGCCGGCACGGTACGTGTCACCGTTGGCCATCACCGTCGACAGCCCACGTTCCTCGAAATACTGTGAGAGCTTGGCGATTGTCGTCGTCTTCCCGACACCGTTGATCCCGGTGAACACGATGGTGACGGGTTTGTCGGCCTCCCGAACGCGGCGCTCGAAGTCGAACTGCCCAACGGCGATCACGTCCAACAGTGCGTCCCGGAGCGCCTCCGTCACCAACTCCTCGGTGGTGTCGACCTGCGCGCGCATCTCGCCGATCAGGCTCTCCCGGATCGACTCCAACATCTCCTCGGCGACGCTCATCTCCACGTCGGAGTCCAACAACGCCATCTCCAGATCCCACAGCTGGTCCTCCAGGTCGCCCTCCTCGATGATCACACGACCCGTCGCGAACGCGGCCGCACGCTTCAGCCGCCCCGGCCCACCGTCCTCGTCGTCGGCCGCCTCGTCTGCTCCTCCGGCGTCGCCCGGCTCGTCAGCCTCGGCCGTCGCTGGCGGCTCGGTGTCGGCTGTCTGTCCCGTCCCCGCCTCTGCTGCTGCCGCCTCTGTTTCGGCCGCCGCTTCTTGAGCCTCCGCCGCTGCTTCCGTCTCCGCGGCTTCGGCCTGTTCTTCGACCTCTTCGGCGGCGTCGTCCCGGAACGAGGAGAGCTTGTCCTTCAGCCCGTCGAACATGTCACTCCTCGTCGCCCTGCATCTGCTGCATCTGCTGCATCTGTTGTTGCTGCATCTGTTGTTGCATCTGCTGGGCGCGTTGCTCCAACTCGTCGGACTCGTCCTGCAGGTCGGCCCGCTCCGAGCGGAGTTCGTCGATCTGGTCGTCGACGGAGTCGCGTTTCCGCTCCAACGCGTCGACGGCGTCGTCCTGGTCCTGCTCGGCCGCGTAGCCGCCGCCCAGCGAGACGATCACTTCGTCGATGTCCTGGATCTCGGCACGGAGGTACGCCCCACCGCCCAACGGCACCTGCACCGTCGCGCCCGACTCCAACGTCTCGATGGCGTCGATTGCCTCGCCGATCTCGGTTTGTTCCTGCTGGAGGTCGCCGATCTCCTCGCTGAGTTCGTCGATCTCGGCGTCGATCGCCTCCAACTCCTGGCTGATCTGTTGGAGTTGCTGCTGGCCGCCGCCACCACCGCCACCACCGAGGCTCATGCCGACACCTCCTCGATCTCGACCTGGTTGCGGCTCAGTCGGTGTTCGGCGCCGAACTTCGAGAACGTGTGCTCGCGCGCCACGTTCTCGTTGGGCGCCTCGACGCTCCGGGTGAACGTCTGTGTCCCGTCTCGGGTCTCGAACTGTCCGCTCACCGTGAACTCGGTCATGTCTCTGCGTGGCGGCGGAGCGGGGAAGTACCTTCCGACTCCCGGAGCCTCCCCAGAAAAATCCGGGTCGGGCGAGCCCCTGTCACTCCGCGAACGTCTCGACACCCGCGGCGGGGTAGCCGACCACCAGATCTGCACCCGCAGAGTTCAGCTCGTCCACTCGCTCGCGGATCGTCGACAGGCTCCCGACGAGCGCGTAGTCCCGCACCGCCTGTTCCAACACCTCGCGTGCCCGACCGGTCGCGCTCGCGTCCGTCACCGCTCCGTCGGGCAACGCCCGCCGCACCGGCCCCCGACGTGCCGCGTACGCCCCGACCGCGTCGAGGATCGTGTCCTCGTCGGTCGACGGCACCGTCGGCGCGTACACCGCGATCCGGCCGTCGAAGCCGGCGGCCCGCAGTCCCCGGAGATCAGTGACCGTCCGCCGCGAGAGCAGTTCGTACTGCACGCCGCCGGCCGCGAGCGCCAGCCGCTCGACACTTTCGGTGCCGACCCACGGCTCGTGGGACCGCCCCGCGATCTCGGTTGCTGCCCGCGCCGCCTCCACGGCCGCACCCAGCCGCGGCGCGACCGCCCGCGACTGTTCGGTCTCGTCGAGATACGCGCCGTGGCCGGCGACGAGCACCCGCCCGGCCGCCGCCGGCAGCCGGTCGACCAGCTCGTCGTCACCCAACGGATCGAACCCGTCGGCCCGGACCGGTGTCGTCACCCGCAGCCTGTGGTCGGCCGCCAACGACGACAGCGTCGCCGCCGAGGGGAACGACTCCCGCCCCTCGTAGTCGACACACACCAACCCGAACGGTAGCTGTGCGACGCTCTCCGGGTCCGTCTCCGTCGGCTTGTAGACGACCCCGTCCAACCCGGTCGTCTCGATGCTGTCACTCTGCCGTGTGTCCGTGGTACTCGTCGTCATACTGTGGTCTCCGTGATCCGTCCCTGTCGCTCGCAGAACTGTCGCCCCTCGTCTCGTACCGCCGTCTGGCGTCGTCGCTGGCGGTCGTCCAGTGCCTGTGTCGCTTCGGCGACAGACTGTGTCGCTTCGGCGACAGACTGTGTCGCTTCGACGACAGATCGTGTCGCTCTCGCGAGAGAACTACCGTGGTCGCGGAACGCGACCCATCGCCTGTGCGGCCATACGCTGTCGGAACGGCTTCCCGGGCATAACTCTGGCTCTCGTGGCGAAAACCACCACACACGCCGGCAGAAGCTTCGGATTGTCCGCCTGTCTCAGTATCTGCGTCGCTGGAACCGTTTTTTGTGACTGCTTCAGCTATCTAGGTGTGTGTTTGACCGACTCGGCTCACAGCGGTGGTACCGGTGAAACTCGAACTCGATCGTCTCGGAAAGCAGTACGGCGACACCTGGGCGCTCCGTGACATCGACGTGACGTTAGAGCCGGGTGTCGTCGGCCTCTTGGGGCCGAACGGCGCCGGCAAGTCGACGCTGATGCAGATCGTCACGACGTTCACGGAGCCGACAGAAGGCACCGTCCGGTGGAACGGGACAGACATCGTCGACGAGCCACAGGTGATGCGCGAGTCGGTCGGCTACCTCCCACAGGAGTTTGGCGTCTACCCGAGTCTCACGGCCCGTGAGTTTCTCCGGTATCTCGCCGCTGTCCGCGGACTGTCGAACCCGGGCGACAGGATCGACGAACTGCTCGCGGTCGTCAACCTCGAAGACGCTGCGAGCGACCGCCTCGGTGGATTCTCCGGCGGGATGCGCCGCCGTGTCGGGATCGCTCAGGCACTGCTGACAGACCCCGAGTTGTTGATCGTCGACGAACCGACCGTCGGACTCGACCCGACAGAACGCGCCCGGTTCCGGAGCCTCCTCAGCGCGCTCGCGGCCGACCGGATCGTCGTCCTCTCGACACACATCGTCCCCGACGTGGAGGCGACTGCCAGCGACATCGCCTTGCTGGACGATGGTAAACTACTCGCACACACGACCCCGAGTGAACTGTTGGCGAGGGTCACAGGGCAGGTCTGGGAGGTCGTCGTCCCCGAAACGGAGCTAACGGCGGTGAAGCGAGACCACACAGTTGCGAGCACGACCCGCCGGAGTGACGGTGTCCACCTCCGTGTCGTCGCCACCGACCGCCCGACAGCCGACGCGACACCGGTCGACCCGACGTTGGAAGAGGCGTATCTCCACGCGATTGAGACGGATCACACACCCGTCATGGCGGAGGTGACAGGGTAGTGTTCCGCGCGGCGCTGGCCGTCGCGACGGCCGACTTCCGCCGACGAACCCGGTCACTGACGCTGGTCGTGGCGGGGCTCCTCACCGCGTATCTCGGCAAACTGATCGTCGTCGACGGCCAGCTCGTCGTCGCTGGCGACTACACTGGGGTCGGCACGGCGGCGTGGTACGGTGCGACCGTCTGTGGGCTCGGAACGACGATCCTCCTTGTCGCCGGCTTCCCGTTGGTCCGCGGGGGTATCACCCACGACCGCGAAACCGGCGTGTCGGTGTTGCTCGGCACCTCCCCGTTGTCGACCGGCGCGTACCTCCTCGGCAAGTTCCTCTCGGCGCTGGCTGCACTCGGTGTCGTCGCTGCCGTTCTCGCGGCCGCGACGACCGCCGCATTTCTGTTGAACGGCACTGGCCCGTTCGACCCAGTCGGGCTGTGGGGGCCGTTTCTGTTGATCACGGTTCCGGCCGTCGCGATCACTGCGGCCGCTGCCGTGTTGACCGAGACGGTCGGTCCGCTCCGCAGCACGCTCGGCACCGCGGTGTACGTCTTCGGCGCGTTTGTCCTCGTCGCGCTCGGTGCCCAAGGGACGCTTCCGTTCGATCCGACCGGTCTCACTGTTCTCCAGGCGAGCATGTCCGCAGATGTCGCCACACAGTTCCAGACGGCCGAGCTAACGAGTGGGTTCGCCTACGTGCCAGCCGGTCGTGACGTGACGACGTTCCAGTGGTCAGGGGTTCGGTGGACAGTCGCGCGACTCCTCGATCGACTCGCCACCCTCAGCGTCGCGGCCGTCCTCTTGGCGGGTGCTGCGATCTCGTCCAACCGGTTCGACCCGGACGCTGGAACCGACCTCCCGTCTGTTGGCGTCGCCGACGAATCGCCGGTACCGACGACGGAGTCGTCTGAGGCCACCGCCGTCGGCAAGGCCGTCTCGGGGCTTTCTGCCGTGGAGACGGGCTGGTTCGGACTCGCAACCGCGACAGCCGCTGAGCTTCGGATGGCACTCCGCCGCAGACGGCTCTGGTATCTCGCCGTCGCGGCTCTCGTGGTCGGGTCGCTCGCCGCGCCGCTCGGGGTGACTCGCTCGGCGCTCGTTCCTATCGGGGCGCTGCTGACGCTTCCGGTGTTGTCCGCGCTCGGAACGCGTGAACGGCGAGCAAACACCGCCAGCCTCCTGTTCACTACTGCCCCGCCCGTTCGACTCCTTATCCCAACGTATCTCTCCGGGGTCGCGGTCGTCGGGCTCGTCGTCGTACCCGCGGGAGTGCGGTTTGCGCTTCTGGGAGCGAGTGGCACACTACTCGGACTGGTTGGAGCCGTGCTCGCGCTTCCGGCGGTCGCACTCGCCGCCGGCGTGTGGACCACACGGCCACGAGTGTTCGAGACGGCGTTTCTCCTCGCGTGGTATCTCGGCCCGGTGAACGGGGTCGCGCTACTGGATTTCGTCGCCGCTAGGCCGGAGACGGTCGCTGCCGATGTGCCGCTCGTGTACGTCGCTGCCGCGCCGGTGTTCCTCGCTGTCGCCGCGCTCGGCCGCCGCCGGTAGCGACACACGTCTCCGTCGGTCTCCGTGAGTTCCTCTCGACTCAGATCGGCAGGTCCGCATCGGCGTCGACCACCCGGTCAACCTCCGCGGGAACGCGCCAGTCGGTCGCCAGTTCCAACAACTGGACCAGCATCCGCCCGGTCGCGCCCCAGACGGTGTAGCCGTCAACGTGGAAGAAGTGGAGCCGAATCCCGCCGTGGGTGGGGTGGTGGCGGCGTTCGGACTCGTAGTTGTCCGGGTCCGTCAGCGCCGGCACCGGGAGGACGGCAATCTCGGCGACCTCGCCGTCGCCGTCGGCGGGTGTGTACGGCCGGTCCGGCACCCACCCGACGAACGGGGAGACGGCGTACTCCGAGACGGTCTCAATGTCGTCGAGCCGACCGACGACGGTCACCTCCGGGGGTCGGAGCCCGATCTCCTCGTCGGCCTCCCGGAGCGCTGTCGCGGTCAGATCGTCGTCGTCCGGCTCGACACCACCACCGGGGAAACTCATCTGGCCGGGGTGTTCCCCGAGATCTTCCGCCCGGCGCGTGAACAGGACGTGCGGGACCCCCTCGCGGTGGACGACCGGCGAAAGCACCGCGGCCCGTCGTGGGGCGGTCTCGATCCGCTCTGGCGTGTGTCCCCCCACCGCGTCGTACTCCATGGGAACCGACACGGCGGCCGCTGGCTTACCACTGTTGTCTCCCGCAGACGACACACCGACCCGGACCGTCGCTCCCGTCACCTGCTGACACCCCCGACACCCGGCGAAAGCCACTCGACGCGCCTCCACCTACGGCAGTCGTGACACGACACACGGCCGACAGGAACAACGCGGTGGCGGCGACCCACAGGAACAACGAACCGACACTGACGAGTGAGAACGGAGGCGTCGTGTGAGCGTCAGCGACGCTGCCGTCGACACGGGTGGTGTCGACGGACCGCACGCCGGCCAACCGGTCCGGCGGCGCGGACCGCCGTTGTCGGAGGCGACCGCGGTGGTCGTCCTCGCACACGGTCGCGGCGCGACCGCTCGGGGGATGCTCGGGCTCGCAGACGATCTCGGGGTCGAGGGGGTGACGTATCTCGCGCCAGCGGCGACACGGCGGGAGTGGTACCCCGAGGCGTTCACCGCGCCGACGGAGCAGAACCAGCCACACCTCGACTCCGCGCTCGCGTTGCTCGGGATGGTCGTCGACGCGGCCACGGACGCCGTCGGCGACGAGCGGACGGCGCTGATCGGCTTCTCACAGGGGGCGTGTCTCGCCAGCGAGTGGGTGGCGCGCAACCCCGCCCGCTACGGCGGGCTGGCGGCGCTGTCGGGTGGACTGATCGGTCCGCCGGGGACGACGTTCGACTACGACGGGTCGCTCGCGAGCGGGGGAGGCGAATCGACAGAGCCAGACACGACACTGGTGTTTCTGGGGTGTTCCGACACGGACCCCCACATCCCGGAAGAACGCGTCCACGAGACCAGAGATGCGCTCGCAGATCTCGACGCCGACGTAGACGAACGGATCTACCCCGGGATGGGCCACGGGATCAACGAGGACGAACTCGACGCCGTGCGGGCGTTGGTCACGACACTGTAACGACTCGCGGGCCATTCCGCAGCGTCGCCGTCTTCTCACCGCCGGTCGACCGCGCCGGTGCCGTCCCGGTCGACGGCGGCGAGGTCGATCTCTCCGTCCGGCAACGGGACCCCGTCGAACGGGTCCTCGTCGAGCAACAACGAGCCGTCCAGGTCCGCGTAGTCGAGGAGGGGTGCGAGCTGACAACCGGCGGCGATGGCGGCGTTCGTCTCGATCATACAGCCGAGCATCACCTCCAGCCCGTGGGCGCGAGCCGTGTGGATCGCCCGTTTTGCGGCCCGCAACCCGCCACACTTCATCAGTTTCAGGTTCACGATGTCACACCGGTCGGCGACGGCCGGCACGTCACTCGCGTCGATCACGGACTCGTCGGCCGCGATCGGGACCGCGGCGTGGTCGTAGACGAATCGCTCGCCTTCGGCGTTCCCCGCGGGAACGGGTTGTTCCAGAAACGCCACACCGAACCCCGCGAGCCACTCACTCTTCGCGACGGCCTCGCGGGGGGTCCATGCCTCGTTGGCGTCGACACGGATGCGGGCCTCGGGCGCGGCCTCGCGGACGGCCGCGACGATCTCGCGGTCGCGGTCGGTGCCGAGCTTCGTCTTCAACACGTCGTAGCCCGCCTCGACCGCCGTCGCGGCCTTCTCCCGCATCACCCCGGTGTCGTCCAACCCGACCGTGTAGGAGGTCTTCGGCGCACGCTCCGGCGACAGTCCCCACAGTCGGTACAACGGCACCCCTAGTCGTTTGGCCGCCAGATCGTGGATCGCAATCGAGACCGCGGTTCGTGCGGCGGGGTTGCGCGCGACCCGTTCGCGGAGCCGCCGCTCGATCTCACCGAGCGCGTGTGGGTCGTCGACTGACTCGACTGCGTCGAGTAGCTCCGGGAGCACCGCACAGACAGTGTCGGTCGTCTCCCCGTAGTGTGACGAGGGGGCGGCGGCGCCGACCCCTGTCTCCGTCCCGTCGCCCACCCGAACGATCACGTTCTCCGTCGTGGTGGTCGTCCCGCGTGCGATCTCGAACGGTCGGTCCAGTTCCAACTCTACCCGTTCGAAGCTCGTTTGAAGACTCATCTGATCGTCTCCACCAACCCGTCGGCGCCGAACCGCAACGGGTCCGTCGCCGGCGCGTCGATCTCCTCGCCGAACTGTTCGACTGCCGCCCGTGCGTCCGCGTCGTCGTCGACGGCCCGGGTGTTGAGCGAGCCGGCGACCACCTCGGTCTCCTGAACCGGTGCCGCGAGCGACTCGTAGCGGTCGACGTACGACGACAGCGAGGGGAGTGTCGTCGCCTCGTAGCCGTGAATCGCCTCCCGGCCGTGGGCGTGACACAACACCAGCGCGTCGGGGGCGGCACCGTGGAGAATCCCACACGTCACCGCGGAGTAGGCGGGGTGGACGATGCTCCCCTGGCCCTCGACGAGCACGAGATCGTGGTCGTCGCCGACCGCCACCACCATCTCCTCGACCGCGCCGGCGGTGAAGTCCGAGACGACGCGGTCGACCGGCGTCCCCCACCCCTCGATCACGATTCCGGTCTGGCCCGTCGGGACGACTGCGGTGTCGATCCCGGCGGCCTCGGCGGCGGCCGCCAACTCCATCGTCGTCGTCATCTTCCCGACCGAGCAGTCCGTTCCGACCGTCAACACCACCTCGGCGTCCACCTCGCCGGCTCGCCCCTCGGCGACACCGATGTCGTCGGGCGGGCGGCGCACGTCGTCGAGTGTCACGTCGTGCTCGGCGGCGAGACTCGCGAACCCCTCGTCGTCACCGAGAAAGTAGTGGAGCCCGCTGGTCACGTCACAGCCGGCGCGGATCGCCGCCTGCACGTCCGCCCGCCAGGACTCGTCGAAGCCGCCGCCGATGGGCGCGATCCCGATCAGCAGTTCGTCGATCCCGTCGACGGCGTCGTGGTCGCGAGCGGCCGCGAAGCTGTCGACGATGGGTGCGTCCTGTACGTCCGGGAGGTGGTCGGCGACCCGCTCGCCCGCCCGGTCGCGGTCAAGGACGGCGACGGCCTCGCGGTCGGCGTAGCGCAACACGCCGTTTGCGGTCTTCGACCGGTCGGGGAACTTCTCGTGAGCGAGGATCGCGACACGGCTGTCTGGCACGCTCGTGGTGTGACCGGGCGTAGTAATAAATCGGCGTGGTGAGGGTGACGCTATTGTATTACGTATACGATATTATTTTAAATAAAAATAAGTAAGATATAATAAACAAACTAATTACTTCTCTCGCTACCTACCTGACTCACAGTGGCAGACAAAAACCCAGAGGTGACAGTTGAGTGTCGCCGTCCAATTTCTGGATTTGACGGTGATAATAATACTATTTACTCGCTTGAAAGCCATGCTTTCTGTAACAGTATCGTTATTCCACACAGTCACTTCGGCCGGCTTGACGCCGAACCCTACTCGTACTTACGTGTTTCACCGGTGTCTACTGACGATCATTGTGAGGGTGCTGTGCTCTATGGAATTCCCTTTGACCGCAAGACGGGGCCTGACAGTTCTCTAGCCGCGCTCAGCACAAATCTCATGGAGAAGATACATCCTGACCTGGGAACTGGTGATCGTGTTCGTCTGCAGTCAATTGATGTCCCCTCAGACGATGAACTGGTTGTACAGCGTCCGTACTCAGGAGAACAACCATCTGGATGTTATGTTAGTGAAAGAACACTAGAAAAAATTAACTGCAATGTAAATGATGATGTAGAAATTATCAATACGCAAACTGGTGGTAGGGCAGTGAATGAAGTCCGTCTTCTGAAGCCTAATGACGACTCGGACCAAAGTGTCCGGCTTAATCTTTCGATTATACAGTCTATGGGTATAAAACTTGGGAACCGAGTTAAAATACATGAAAAAGTAAATAAAAGGGAGAAACACCTCTCAGAGCGGCTTAAGAAAGCAACGAACAAGGTAATCTATGAACCGTTGGTTGGAAGTAGGACAATCAATCTCAAAGTATGTAGAGGTTTGCAGCAGGACGAAGAACGAGATATTGTTCGCATTGGAAGCTCGACGCGTCAATATCTCGGTATAGATGTACAAGACAAAGTCAAAATTAGTTGGAAGGAAAAGCAGGTTGTTGCACAGTGTCTCCCCCCGACCGCAGATAACGACAGTTCCAACCAATCGCTGAGTCCAGCAGAGATTTCGATACCAAGCACACTGAGAGATAAGATCGGTGTCAATCCAAATGACACTATTGAAGTTCGTCGCGATAGTAAGTATATGTTTAAAGAACAGATTGGTCTCTCTATTCTTGGGATACTCGGCGTGGTATTTGGAACATTTCAGGTTCTCAATTCAACTGAGTGGATTCCCGTATTTGTGAGCTTGCTTGGCCGAATTCAAGCGACTCTTTTGATTTTTGGTATAGCTGGCATTCTTTCTTTTCCAACACTTTTTTTACTTTTTCTACCTGTTCGTAGCGAAGTTAATTAGATATGGCTTTTATTTAAATATTAGTATGAGCAGCCCCCGGCTATCAGCTGGCCGACGACTGATCTCTGAGACGGTCCAGATAGGCTTTCCCCCGTTGTCTGTCACCGGTGTCGGTCGATCCACCGACAGAACGAGTCGAAATCCGCTGCGCCTGCTTGATCGGCGATGCTCTTGAGCGTGCCAGTGTCGAGTCGGTCGTGACGAGGAACACTCACAGTACGTACCTCAGTGTCTCCGTGACTCTCGGGAGGGTACCACTTGAGAATCATGTGGCTTCCGTTAGTGCGTACCCACTCGAAACCGCCTACGTTGAGAAGTACGTTTGCCACATCGTCTCCAGAGAAGTCGCGTGTAACCATCCGGCTACTGGAGTACGTCCGGAAGCGCCCCCGAACTGTTGTCGTCGGGGTCGACACCTAGCTCCCGCAGTTCCTCCTCAGTCGGTGGCTCGCCCGCGCCGTGGTAGCCGGCCACCGCCTCGTCGAGATTCTCGAGTGCGGCCTCGCGGGTCGGTCCCTGAGACGCGACACCGGTCTCCTCGTCTTGTGCGACCCACAGCTCGCCGCTCTCGCCGAGCGTCAGTGTGATCTCGACCGGCGACGGGGGCTCGCCGCCCAATCCGTCGTCGATATCTGTGCTCACACGTCTACGAACGTCGGGTCGCCTAATAAGCCCACTGTCCAAGTTTAGTTTCCGTCCAGACACATGTCCGACGAGATGATCGTTTCCGGGACCACGAGAGATCACTCGGGGTAGTCGACTTGGGAGCGTTCTCCGTCGGTCGACGAGACCGAGAGTTCGCAGGCGACAACTACTCGTCGCCCGCCCGAGAGAACCGACCGTGACCAGGCTCGACGCCTCGCGGGTGGTCGGTGCCCGAGCGGCGACACTGGCGACGACGGTCGTCGCGGTGTTGTCGCTCGTGACGGGTGTTGCCAACATCCTCACGCCGTCACAGGTGGGCGGGCCGCTCACGGCGTTCGCCCCGCCGGCGGTGCAGGCGGCGACGGGGTTCACCGGGACGCTGACGGGGTTCGTCCTGCTCGTCGCGGCCGCCGGGATGCGCCGCGGGCTCAGAGCCAGCTGGTTCGCGACGGTCGCGCTGTTGCCAATCACACTCACACAGGGGTTGCTCCAAGCCACACAGCTGTCGGTGCCGTTGGTGGTCGGGACGCTCGTCGCCGCGCCGTCGGTGGCGCTCTCGCGTGGTCGGTTCGAACGAGCGGTGTCGCTGAGCCAGAGTCAACTCGCCGGCGGGGTCGCGGTCGTGGCCGTCCAACTGTACGGCACCGCCGGCGCGTTCGCGCTCCGCGAGCAGTTCGGGAGCGTCGACACGGTACTGGACGCCTTTTAGTTCACGCACGTCACGGCGAGCACAGTCGGCTACGGGGACGTGACGCCCGGCAGCCAGGCGGCACGGCTGTTCACGATGTCGGTGGTCATCCTCGGGACAGCCAGCTTCGGGATCGCCGTCGGGGTGTTGCTCACGCCGGTGATCGAGTCGCGGTTCGCGGCGGTGCTCGGACGCATGACAGACGCAGACCTACAACTGCTCGAGGATCACGTCGTGGTCCTGGGCTACGGCGATCTGACGGAACCGATCCTCACGGAACTGAGCGAGACACCGACGACGTTCGTCGTCGTCACACCCGACCGCGAGGCGGGGTCACGGCTCGCGGACCGCGATGTCGATCACCTGGTGGGCGACCCCAGCGACGAGGAGACACTCCGTCGGGTGAACGTCGACAGCGCCCGCGCGGTCGTCGCGGCGACGAACGACGACGCACAAGACGCCCTTGCTGTCCTGACCGCGCGAGCGATCGCGCCCGACTGCCGTGTCGTCGCCGCCGCGACCGACACGGAGAACGTCGCCAAGCTCCGCCGTGCGGGTGCGGACACGGTGGTCTCGCCCGCCAGCATCGGCGGGCACTTGCTCGTCCGGTCGGCGTTGGGCGCGGAGGGGATGGAGGAGGTCGCCGACTGGGTGCTCGGCGAGGGGGAGACGAGGGGGTCGCCGCCGGACCCCGACTCGTTGGACGACTGACACCGGGCGGCGGTTACCGGAGCCGGTGCCGCACGGCGGTCAGCGGAGACAGCATCGAGCGATAGTCGGCGGAGTTGGTGCCGAACGGCGGTCAGCGGAGCCGGCGCCGGAGTTCGTCGAGCGCCTCCAACAGCCCCCGCCCGTACTTCGAGAAGTCACGCACCGCGTCGTACGCCTTCACAAGATAGTAGACGAGCCGGGCGAGATCGCGCAACGGCCCGCCGCCCTCTGGGGCGTCGTCGCCGCCGTCCGCGACCGCTCGTCCCGAGTGTCTCGTCTCCCTGTCGCCGTCTGCTGGTCGAACTGGAATCGTGGTCGCCACACCCACACGAGGGGTTCCACGGACAAGAGTGTGTCACGCGGGGGCGACCGAACCCCCGTCCGACAGACGGCGTCGGCTCGCGTGTGTGTCACAGACCGCTGCCGCTTCTCCGATGTGGACGAATTATCCGAGACTGCGATTCTTTCTGTGCGACTTGGTCACAGCACCTGTGAACCGGTGAAGACGATGGTCAAGAGACCTGCCACGATGGTCAGCCAGCGGAAAGCCTTCGACACGTACGGGTGTAACCGTCGGTTCGTGAGCCGGATCAGCGCGTACGGATGGAGGTAGTCGACAGCGGACTTCACGACACCTGCCACAAGCAGAGAGCCAAACGCGACTACCACGATGTTGTTGTCGGTTAACCTGAACAACATCGAGAATCCGAGCCGATCTAACAACAGGACTCCCCCAGTCAACAGACCGGCCACAGCCCATACGAGCCACTTTTGAGCTAACGTTCTAACCCTGTCACCACGTTTCTCGAAGAACTCCTCGACCGTCCGTCTCTGCTCTCTCGCCCACTCCTGTTCACCGCTGATTCGAAGTTTGATCTGGTTCTCGTCGTCGTCGGAGGTGAGCTTGAGTCGGTTATCATCGGCGACGACGACGAGTTCGAACGATTGGATGAAACCGGGGAGCGTGCTGTCTTCGATTATCTCGCCGACAGTGTCGTACTCGTAGGTGAACTTGTTGGCGTGTAGTTTGATCGTCACTTCGGTCACGGAGTCTGTCTGCAGTAGTGTGAACAACTCCGAGAGACTGTCCTCGTCCAAGTGAATAGATTCGAGATCAGTCTCGTAGATTACCCGAGACATTTCACCTGCGGCTAGAAATGCAGGCCCGTATTACTCTTTCGTAAATATAATAGTCATGAATATTAAAATGGGTAGAAGTGAGGGTGGAGTGGTCGTCACGAACGACCGACGAATCTACTCTCTCCCGTCACGCTTTAGCCACCGCCAGTCGAATCGAGTAGTAATGGCACGAGCAGCCGAGCGGGCGGCACTCCAACCGGTCATCGGGTTGGAGGTCCACGTCCAGCTCGACACGGAGACGAAGGTCTTCTGTGGGTGTTCCACGGACGGCGACGCTGACGAGGAGCCGAACACCCGGGTGTGTCCCGTCTGTCTGGGGCTGCCGGGTGCGCTCCCGGTCGTGAACGAGGCGGCCGTCGCGGCCGCGGTGAAGGTGGGGAAGGCGCTCGACGCGGAGATCCCCGCCGAGACCCAGTTCCACCGGAAGAACTACTACTACCCCGATCTGCCGAAGAACTTCCAGATCACACAGTACGACGCGCCGTTGTGCGCCGACGGTGAGCTCGAATTCTCCCACGAGGGGGACCGCCGGAGCGTCCGGATTCGCCGCGCCCACCTCGAAGAAGATCCCGGCAGTCTCCAACACGTTCGGGAGGGCCCCGCGGATCTGGACGCCCGCACCACCTCCGTCGACCGCGCGGACTACACGCTCGTCGACTACAACCGCGCGGGCACGCCGTTGATGGAGATCGTCACGGAGCCGGACTTCCGGGAGCCCGCGGCGGTGCGCGGCTTTCTGGAGAAGCTCGAAGAGGTGTTGGCGTATCTCGGGATCTTTGACCCCGAAGGCGACGGGAGTCTCCGCGTGGACGCAAACCTCTCGATGGTGTCTGCCGACGACGTGCGCGCGGACGGCACCGTCCCCGAAGACGTGCTCAAAGACGCCAACCGGACGGAGGTGAAGAACATCTCCAGCCACCGCGGCGCTGAGACGGCGCTGAGCTACGAGGCGAGCCGCCAGCGCGACCAGATCGAGGCCGGCCGCGAGGTGGCCCAGGAGACCCGCCACTACAACGAGACCCACGGCAACACGGTGTCGATGCGCGCCAAGGAGGAGGAGAAAGACTACCGGTACTTCCCGGAGAGTGACCTGCCGTCGTTGCAGGTGGCCGACTGGCGCGAGGAGATCGAGATTCCGGAACTGCCGGACGCCCGCCGTGAACGGTTCCGCGAGGAGTACGGCCTCGGCGAGGAGGCGGCCGCGAAACTCACCTCCCGGAAGACGGTCGCGGACTTCTACGAGGCGGTCGCCGCAGAGTTCGACCCCGAACTGGCGGCGACGCTGGTGGCCGACAGCCTGTTGGGCGAGCTCAACTACCGCGACCGCGGGATTGACGCCGTCACCGACCGGCTCGACGAGTTCGAACGGCTGATCGAACTCGTTGCGACCGACCAGGTGACGACGAAAAACGCCGAGGAGACCGTGTTGCGGGCGATGCTTGACGAAGGCGAGGACCCGGACACGGTCGTCGACCGCGAGGGGTTGGGGAAGGCCGCAGACGACGAGGTCGCGACCGCGGTGGCGACGGCCGTCGCGGAGAACCCCGACGCCGTCGACGACTACCACGCTGGCGAGGACGGTGCGCTCAACTTCCTCGTCGGACAGGTGATGGCCGCCACCGGCGGCTCCGCGGACCCCGGGACGGTGAACGAACTGCTCCGCGAGGAACTGGGGTAGACGCAGGCCGCGCCGCCGGCACCGCGGCCGCAGTTCACGAGGTCGACCCGATGCACGTCCACGAGCTGATGACGACCACGGTCGTCACCGCGCCCGCCGGCAGCCCGTTGGAGCGGGCCGTCGAGCGGATGCTCGCCGAACGGGTCGGGAGTGTGGTCGTCACGCGCGACGGCGACCCCGCGGGGATCGTGACGGAGACGGACGCGATGCACGCGGGTGCGGCGACTGACCGCCCGTTCGCGGAGATCGAACTCTGGGAGGTCGCGTCGTCACCGCTCCAGACGGTCGCCCCGTCGACGACTGTCCGGGACGCCGTCGGGCAGATGCAACGCCACGACGTGAAGAAGCTCCCCGTCGTCGAGCAGCTGGAGCTGGCCGGGATCGTCACCGTGACCGACGTGGTGTACGCACACAGCGACATCGTCAGTCGGGCGGCCGACGCCGCCAGCCGCCGCGAGCGGTGGGAGACGGACGACGACCGGTGGCACCTCGACGCCGGGTGACGGGGTCGGGGCAAGCGAAGCGAAACGGACAGCAAGGCGTTAGCCGTCGCCGTTCGAACGGCCGTGTGTGACAGAGACACTGTTCTTATCGAGTGGGGAACTCACGGATCTTGCGGCGCCGGCAGACTACGTCGACGCCGTCCGCGAGGCGTACAGGCAGGTCGGGGAGGGTGCCCCCGCGGCACCGCGGACGAGTCTGTTCGCCGACGACCCGCCGGGGATGTTGACCAGCTACGAGGCGGTGTTGCCGGAGACGGGCGGGATGGGCGGGTACACGTACGCCGCGGGGTTCGAGGCCGGCGACGCCTGGTTCCTGACGCCGTTGTTCGACGCCGAGACAGGCGAGCCGTTGGCGATCCTCGACGGCGCGGCGATGAACCCGTACAAGACCGGCGCGGCCGGTGCGGTCGCGGTCGACGCGCTCGCACGCGAGGACGCCGAGACCGTCGCCGTGATCGGCTCCGGGCCACAGGCCCGCGGCCAACTGGCGACCACTGCGACCGTCCGCGAGTTCTCGACGGGTCGGGTGTTCTCGCCGACGCCCGACCACCGCGAGGCGTACGCCGAGGAGATGAGCGAGCGAACCGGGATCGAGATCGAGGCGGTCGACTCCGCGGCGGCGGCGGTGACGGACGCGGACGTGGTGATCACGGCGACGACCGCCGCCGAGCCGGTGGTCGACGCGGCGGATCTCGCGCCTGGCGCACACGTCACCGCGATGGGACAGTACGACCCCGACAAACGGGAACTGGACCACGAGACGATCAGACGGGCGACGTACGTGCCGGACCTCCGAGCGCGGGCGAGTCAAGACGCGGGGTCGTTCCTCTCGGCGGTCGCGGCGGACGTGGTCGACGAGGACCACATCCACGCGGAGTTGGGTGAGGTCGTCGCCGGCGCGGCAGCCGGTCGGACGAGCGAGACGGAGCTGACCGTCTTCGACTCCGGCGGGACAGGCATCGAGACGGTCGCGGCGGCACAGCTCCTGTACGAACGCGCCGTCGAGGCGGGTCGCGGCACCACATTGGATGTCGCGCCCGCGAGCGAAGCGCTCACTGGGCGGTGACCACTCCCGGCCACAAAGACACCGACACGGCTACAGGAGTCTGATCTCGCCGCCAGCCGCCGTCGCCTCACCACGACGGAGGAGTCGGTCGAGGAGATCGCCGGCCGCGTCACGCGGAACGCCGTGCTCGGTCGCGTACGCGAGTACAGCCTCACGATCGTCTCGCTCCGCGACCGCCGCGCGGACGATCTCGTCTCGGGAGCGTGAGCCGCCCCCAGACACGTCACCCGCCTCGCCGACCGCGTCCGGGTCGACCCCGGAACGGTCGAGATACGCCCGGTCGTCGACGCCGGTCCCTTCCTCGACGGCGCGTTCCAGTTCGGCGGCGTCGGCGACCTGTTCGAACTGTTCGGTCTCGCCGCGTTTCTCCGCGAGCAGTCGCGAGCGGATCTCGACGGCCGCCTGTCGGTCGTCGCTGGTGTAGAACCGGTTGAGCTTCGTCGTCTGGTGGGTGCGCCCGCAGGTGGGGCAGTTCGCGGTGTCCTGCCCGTCCGGGTCCGCGAGCAACCAGTAGCTGCCACACTCCGTGCAGCCGACGACCGCGTACATACCGACACCTGTGTCGCCGTCGGATTTCAACCCTGTGTCGGCGGCTGTCGACTCCCGTCGATCGCCAGTGAGGGCGGGGCGGCGGGCGCCCCGCCGTCCACACCGCGGGCTTTTCCCGACCCCAGCCGAACCACGAGGTGTGTACGTCGGAATCGTCGCCCAGCGTGGCAACGACCGCGCGTCGTCGCTCGCGTCGTCGCTCCGCGAGCGACTGCAGACGGCGTCGGTCCGGGTGGCAGTCGACCGGGCGACGGCGGCGGCGTTGGACGTGGCGGCCACGCCCGTCGACGAGTTCGACACGACGGATCTGGTCGTCTCCGTCGGCGGCGACGGGACGTTTCTGTATGCGGCCCACGGCGCCGGCGACACGCCGGTGTTGGGGGTAAATCTCGGCGAGGTGGGGTTCCTGAACGCGGTCGACCCGGACGACGCCGAGACGGCCGTGATGCGGGCGGTCGCGGCGTTCCGGGACGGCGACGGGCTCGCGGCCCGCGAGGTGCCACGCATCGCGGCGTCGGGAGACGGCTGGCGGAGCCGGCTGGCGGTCAACGAGATCGTCGTCGGCGGGCCACGCCGCGGTCACGGCGGCGCCGTCGACGTGACCGTCCGGGTGGACGGCGACGTCTACACCGCGGGGCGGGCAGACGGGGTGTTGATCGCGACGCCGACGGGGAGCACCGCCTACAACCTCTCGGAGCGCGGGCCGTTGGTCCACCCCGCACTGGACGCGCTGGTGGTCAACGAGATGGCGTCTGCAGACGGGATGCCGCCGCTGACGGTCGGCGCGGACGCGACCGTCACCGTGCGCGTCGACACCGGGGAGGCGGTCGTCGTCTCCGACGGCCGGGACGAACGACACCTCGACACGCCGACGGAGGTGACGGTCGCCGCCACGGAGCCGCCAGTGCGGATCGCCGGCCCGACGGGGAACTTCTTTGGCGCGCTCGACAAACTCACCTGACTCGCCCGGCGGCGAGCCACGCACACGGAGACGAGCTACCTCCACACAGAGACGGAATCCCGAAGTACTCCCGTCGTAGAGACGAGCACATGGAACTCGACGAGACGGACCGGGAGATCCTCCGGTTGCTCCAGTCTGACGCACGCACCCCGTTCTCGGAGATCGCCCGCGAGATCGACATGTCGAGCGCGACGGTCCACGACCGCGTCTCCCAGCTGGAGGAGGCGGGGGTGATCCGCGGCTACCACGCCGATATCGACCCGAGTGCCGTTGACTACGGCGTCTCCGCAATTGTCGGTCTCCGGGTGGAACAGGGCCACGAGGAGGCGTCGTTGGCGCGACTCCGCGCGCTTGACGGCGTCCGAGAGATCCACCTCACGACCGGGGAGTGGGACGTGGTGATGCGAGTGTTCGCGGAGAACACGGACGCGCTCCGGGATCTGATGTTCGAGGGGATCGCCGACACGGAGGGGTTCGACCGCTCACAGACGATGGTGGTGTTGGGGACGGACTACGAGGCGGTCGGCGTGGAGATCTAACTCAGAACAGAACCGCATCTGGACGGTCGTCTGTGGTGTCACAGCGCCGTCTTCGGGAACTGGTGGCGTGCCACGAGCAGTGATCCGACGGTCCACGCCAGGATGACGAGCGCCATCACCCCGGACCCGAGCACCGCCGAGGTCGGTTCGTACGCGAGGATCGCACCACTGTCACTGACAACCTGACTGTACGCGCCGAACGGGGTGAGTGTCCCGAGGAACTGACACAGCAACTCGATCCGCTCACTGCCGAACGTCTCGACACCGAACCCCATTATCCGCGGCCACACGAGCGTCGCGACGAACACACCGACAGCAACTGCACGCACACGGTCCGCCGACACGACTGTCGAGACGGCGACACCGACGGCGGCGTAGCTCACAGCGACCGCGAGTGTGAACCCGGCGAACCCGACGAGCCGCCCCGTCGATGTCACCGGAGTCCCGGCTGCAACCGCAGTGAGCGACACAAACGTCCCGAGCGTGACAGCGGCAGTAACTACACCTGCCCGTGCGACCGTCTTCCCGTACACCAGTTGTGCCCGAGACAACGGGAGGCTCGCGAGTAGCCTGAGCGTCCGAGCCTCCCGTTCGCCCGCGAGCCCGGCGGCACCCACGACTGTCGCGACGAATCCGACGGTCGGTCCGGCGACGAGCCAAATCGCGAGTAGCCGGACCCGCACCACCGAGGCTGGGTCCTGGCCGGAGCCGAGCAGTCCGCCGATCAGGTACCCCCCGACGAACACGACTAGTGAAACAACGACCAGCCCGACCAGTCCTCGCGAACGGCGGATGCGCCGCAGATCGTGGCCGGCGACAACCCGGACGCTCACGACACTGTCACCTCCCGGCGGGTCGCCACGTCGGTGTCGTCACGCTCCTCACTCGCGGTGTACGCCGCGAATATCTCGTCGAGTGACCGTTCACGAGTCCTGATGTCCCGAACCCGCGTGTGTGAGCCGAGCGTCTGTACCGCCTCCGCTTTCGCCGTCGGCTCCGTCACCGTCAGGTGGACACCCCCGTCCTGCCAGCCGGCCTGTTCGACACCGTCGAGTGCCCGCAACTCCGACAGCGCCGACGACCGCGGGTGTGTGTCTGTCGAGAGGATCAGTTCGGTCGTCCGGTCGCCTGTGAGCCGTTCGACACCGACGAACTCCCCGTCGTTCAGAATTCCGACACGATCACACACTCGCTCCACCCGTGGGAGGTCGTGACTGGAGAAGACGACGGCGACCCCTGTCTCCGCAATCTGTTCGATGAGCCGCGCGAGTTCGGCGATCCCGTCCGGGTCGACCCCCGACAGCGGCTCGTCGAGCACGAGCAACGCCGGGTCGCCG